>Ga0326597_10001406_pt1 | contig 39206 bp, 33 predicted proteins | sample RVTome_12_FD_203789 | JGI IMG/M metagenome (GOLD analysis project Ga0326597, IMG submission 203789) | Soil microbial communities from uranium-contaminated site in the Upper Colorado River Basin, Wyoming, United States - RVT100D185 | ecosystem: Environmental > Terrestrial > Soil > Contaminated >... | reverse complement strand
GCCAATGAGGCGCCGTCGAATGGGCAGATGGAGCGAAGTGGGGAGCGCTCACGACATGCCGGGGTGGAGGTCAACACACGAAGAAGCGGGCGGCGATGGCCGACCGATCCATCCGAATGGGCGCCAGGCCTGAGTCGAGACTACCACGCGAGATGGCGCGCGAACAACGGCCGAATGGGCGCCGCGGGCCTGGTCAACCGAGATGCAGCGTGGCTTCGGGCCCAAATGCGACGGTGCACTGTTCGCCTGGATCGAGGAGTTCTGCGGCGAGTTCAAGAACTTCGTGGCGCGAGATGCACTCGATCCCGGCCAACAACTCTTCCACGGGTAGGAAGCGATCGTAGATCAGCTCGCTGCGCGCGAAACGCGTCATCTGACTCATCGCACCCTCGAGACCGAGGAGGAGTGATCCGACGAGTTGGGCCCGGTTCATCTCGAGTTCTTCGTCGTCGAGGTCGCCGCCGCCGAGCCGCCTGTATTCCTCGGCGATGATGTCCAGCACGGCTTGGGCGTGCTCGGGCGCCGAAGAGAACGAAGTCGACAAGAGACCGGTGTCGCTGTGGAAGTCCCCGTAGGAGTAGATCGAATACGCGAGTCCGCGCTCCTCCCTGATCTTCTGGAAGAGCCTGCTGCTCATGCCGCCGCCGAGGATGTTGGCGAGCAGACCGAGGACGTAGCGCTTCGGAGAGTACGCACTGACCGCCGGGATTCCGAGCTCGACGTACTGCTGCGACAGCTCCTTCTCCAACACGAAGATGCCGCGCTCGGGCTCGGGCACGGCATCCGGGCGCCGTTCGTTACAACCCTTCGCGAAGTCGAACGCCCCGCTGATGACGGAGAGTTCGCGCTCGCCGATGGCGCCGGCCGCACTGAGTACGATGTTCCCCCCGCGGTGCGCACGATCGACATGGTCGCGCAGTGTCTTCGCGTCGAGGCCGGCGAGCGATTCCTGCGTTCCCAAGATCGGCCGCGCGAGCGGATGCGAAGCGAAGACACGGGCCGTGAAGATCTCGTGGATATGATCGTCCGGCGTGTCCTCGCTGGCCAGCAGCTCGTCGATGACGACCTGGCGTTCCAGTTCGAGCTGGTCTTGCGGAAAGGTCGACTCGAGCAACATGTCACGCAGGATCTCGAGCGCCTGGCCCAGGACCTGCGGCATGCACTGAATCGTATACGCCGTGTATTCCTTGGTCGTGTAGGCGTCGAGATGGGCGCCGATGGCCTCCATGTCGCGCACGAGTTCAAAGGCGCTCCGCGTGCGCGTACCCTTGAAGACCATGTGCTCGGTGAAGTGCGCGATGCCCGCCTCGTGCTCGCGTTCGTCGCGCGTGCCGCAGCCGACGAAGAGTCCAAAGGCCACGCCGTAGCAATCGGCAGTCGGCCGGCTCAAGAACACAGAGCCGTCCCCGAGCACGAGACGCCGGGGCGCGGGCTCCGGCGAATGGATCGCGGAGGCGAGTGCTGCTTTCATGTGCTGTCCGGGTGACCGGGGGGCGACACCTGGCCGCCCCCCGAATACGAATCAATCGTGTGCTCAGCTCTTGGCGATGAGCGCCTTGCGGCTCAGGCGGATGCGGCCGGCGGCCTTGTCCACGTCGAGCACCTTCACCTCGATCTCTTGGCCTTCCTTGAGAATGTCGGTGACGGCATTCACGCGATGATGATCGAGTTCGGAGATGTGCAGCAAGCCCTCCTTGTTGGGAAGGATCTCGACGAAGGCTCCGAAGTCGGTGATCCGCTTGACGGATCCCTTGTACGTCTTGCCAACCTCGGGCTCCGCCATCATCAGGCCGATCATCTCGATGGCGGCGTCTCCGGCCGCCTGATCGACGCTCGAGACGAAGACCATGCCTTCGTCGTTCACTTCGATCGTGGCTCCGGTGTTCTCCTGCAGCGCCTTGATGTTCTTGCCGCCGGGTCCGATGAGCGCTCCGATCTTGCTGACCGGAATCTGGATCGTACTCATCTTCGGCGCGAACTCACTCAGCTGCGCACGGTGCTCGGGCAGCACATCGGCCATCTTGCCGAGGATGTGCAGGCGCGCGTTGCGTGCATCCGAGAGAGCCTTCACCATGATCTCGCGACTCAGACCGGCGATCTTGGTATCCAGCTGGAAGGCGGTGATCCCCTTGGTGGTCCCCGTGACCTTGAAATCCATGTCCCCCAGATGATCCTCGACGCCGAGGATGTCCGTGAGGACGGCCACGCGGTCGCCTTCCTTCACGAGGCCCATGGCGACTCCGGCGACGGGTGCATGCACGGGTACACCGGCATCCATCATCGCCAGCATGCCGCCGCAGACCGAGGCCATGGAGCTGGAGCCGTTGGACTCCATGATGTCGCAGACGATGCGGACCGTGTAGGGGAAGTCCTCCGTCGGCGGCACCATGGGCTCGAGCGCGCGCTCGGCCAGCATTCCGTGTCCGATCTCGCGCCTGCCGGCGCCGCGGAAGAATCCGACCTCACCGACGCTGAACGGCGGGAAGTTGTAGTGGAGCATGAAGCTCTTCCAGCTCTCGCCCTCGAGGGCATCGATCTTCTGCTCATCGCGTTGGGTGCCCAGCGTCACTGCGCAAAGCGCCTGTGTCTCTCCGCGCGTGAAAAGCGCCGAACCATGAGCGCGCGGCAGGACGCCGACCTCGATCTCGATGGGACGGACGTCGGTCAGACCGCGGCCATCCGCGCGAATCCCGGCGTCGAGGATGCGGTTGCGCATCATCGTCTTCTCGAGATTGTCCAGAGCCTTCGCGACGGTGGCACCGATCTCCGCGGCGTTGTCCTCGTTCACCAGTACCTCGGTCACCGATGCCTTCGCAGCGTCGACGGCGTCCTGGCGGTCCTGCTTGCCGGTAATGGCGATGGCCTCGCGCATCTTGGACTCTGCGAGTGCCAGCACCTTGTCATCGACCTCGGTGTTCACGACGGGCTCGGAAATCTCCCGCTTCACCTTCGCGCCGACCTTCTCCACCAGCTGACGCTGCATGGCGTTGAGTTCGCGGATGTTGTCGTGGGCGAACTCGATCGCGTCGAGCAGCTCTTTCTCGCTGATCTCCTCGCAGCTACCCTCGATCATCAGGATCATGTCGTCGGTTCCCGCGACGATGAGGTCCATGAGGCTCTCGTCGAGCTGATCGAAGGTCGGGTTGACGACGAATTCACCGTCGATGTGGCCGACACGGACGCCGCTGACGATCTCGTGGAAGGGGATGTCACTGAGCGCCAGGGCAGCCGAGGCGCCGGTGATGCTCATGACGTCCGCCTGATAGGCGCCGTCGGCGGAGATCACGTGCGAGGCGATCTGGATCTCGCTGCGATAGTGCTTCGCGAACAGCGGACGCAGCGGCCGGTCGATCAGGCGGCAGGACAGCGTCTCGCGGTCGGACGGCCGACTCTCGCGCTTGAAGAATCCGCCTGGGATCTTGCCGGCGGCGTAGGCGCGCTCGCGATACTCGACGAAGAGGGGCAGAAAATCACGATCACTGGTTCGCTTGGACGCAACGGCGGTGACCAGGGCCATCGTGTCTCCGTGGCGCATGATGACAGATCCGTCGGACTGCTTGGCCACGCGGCCGGTCTCAATGCTGAAGCTGGCTCCGTTGAGCTCGATCGACACGCTTTGAGGATTGTTCAACAAGGTACTCTTCTCCCTAACGACAAACTACATTCAGACGCACAACAGTGCGTCCTGTGCGTTGATGCACGAACACGACCCCGAGCCGAGGGCGCGGGTTGGTCGGTGCGCTGAAGATCGCGGCGAGATGTCAGCCGCGAATGCCGAGTTCTTTGATCAGACCGCGGTAGCTCTCCAGATCTTTGTTCCGGAGGTAGTTGAGCAGCCGTTTGCGCTGCCCCACCATCTTGAGCAATCCCCGCCGTGAGTGGTGGTCCTTCTTGTGCACTTTGAAATGCTCGGTCAAGGACGTGATTCGCTCCGTGAGCAGCGCGATCTGGACTTCGGGCGAACCCGAATCCTGATCGTGCTTCTTGTACTGAGCGATGATCTCGGCTTTCTTATCTCTCTCCAAGGGCATCGATCGTTTCCTCCATCGACGAATGTCGCGATGGCAGCAGGGTAGACCGTCCAGCCGGATGGCCAGCGGAACCCCCGCCCGCTTCTCGGTTTCTTTCTTTCTCAAAACAAGACAAGGGAAGTTATAGACGGGGCCTGGGGTTGTCAAGGCGGATTGCGGCCGCGCAAACCCTTAAATCGTAAGAAGTTGCAAATCTGCGCCGAGGACCGCGGCGGTCTCCCGGACGCGCTCGATGTCCTGCGCGATGGCTTCACGCAGCTCCTCCAGGCCGGACATCTTCCTCTCCTCACGCAGCCAGGAGGAGAAGGCCACGGCGATGCGTTGCCCGTAGAGCTCGTAACTGCCGTCCAGGACGTGCGCCTCGACCTGCAGCCGGGTCCCGTCGCGGACGGTCGGCGCAACTCCCACGTTGACCACGGCGGGACGCCATGGGGCCGGAGCGGGCTCGTCCAGCTGGACCCAAGCGCCATAGACCCCTCGCGGCGGCAGGAGCTTGCCCGGCGGCTGGGCCTCTAGATTGGCCGTGGGAAAGCCAAGCGTGCGCCCGAGGCGCCTCCCCTCGACGACACGGCCGATCACGACGAACGGATGGCCCAGGAGCTCCGTTGCCTCCCCCATCTCCGCCCGCGCGACGACGTCTCGAATGCGGGTACTGCTGACCGGTTCGCCGGCGGAGCGAACACTCGCCACCTGGCTCAGCGTGAAGCCCTCTTGTTCGGCCAAGGCGCTCGCCGTGTGGACGTTGCCGCCGCGGTGCCTGCCGAAATGGACGTCATGGCCCAGGACGAAATGCTTCATGCCGAGGCGGTCGAGCAGAATCTCCCGGACGAAACGCGTGTAGTCCATGCGTGAGAGCTCGTCGTCGAATTCGAGGAGGACGAGCTGATCCAGCTCCAGCCAGTTCAACAGGGCGACCCGTTCCTCGAGGCTCGTCAGGATCCGCGGGGCGCGCTGGCCGGCCAGAACGGACCGCGGATGGTGCACGAAGCTCAGCGCGCAGCTGCCCTGCAGACCGTGCGCCTCCGCCTGCGTCTTGCATTCGCGCAAGATCGCGGCGTGTCCACGGTGGACGCCGTCAAAGCTGCCGAGCGTCACGGCCCAATGGCCTTCGAGGGCGTCCAGCGTCTGGTGATGTCCCCTAACCAGTCGCATGTGCGGTCTCCGGAAGCACGAATTCCAGGCGCCATCGGCCTTCTGCGGTCTCGGCCAGCGCGACCAGCTGCTCCGCGGCATCGAGCAGAACGACGCGGCCGCGCGCCAGATCGGCGCCGCCGGCAAGCAGCCAGTCCTCGGTCGGCTGCCGCCCCTGGCGCACGAGGGCGCAATCTTCGTCGCTCATGACGACACGGGGCAGGCCGGCGAAGAGTTCTCCGGGACCCAGAGTGAGCGCGGACCACTGGGCCGCGGTCTCCAGCTCATCCGGTCCATGGGCCATTTCGAGGCCGAAACGGCCGATCGCTTCCCGGACGAGCTCGGCGGCGTGCGCCGGATAGCCAAGACTCTCGCCGAGATCGCGCGCCAGCGCCCGCATGTAGCTGCCCCCGCCGCAGCGGACCCGCAGCACGGCCCTGGGCGCCTCGAACGCCAGCAGCTCGATGGAATCGATGTGGATCTCGCGGGGCGCTAGATCGGCCAGCAGTTCGCCGCGACGCTCGAGTTCATAGGCCCTCTTGCCGTCGACATGGATCGCGCTGAGACGCGGCGGCCGTTGTGCGATGGTACCGCAGAAGCTGCCGATCGCGTCGCGCAGCGCTTGCTCGGAGAAGTCGACGGAAGCCTCGGCCGTGGTTTTTCCGGTGGAATCGTGGCTGTCGGTCCCGCGCCCGAATTCGACGGTCAGGCGGTAGATCTTCTCGCCTTCACCTGCGAAGCGCAGCAGTCGCGTCGCGGAACCGAGACCGAGAATCAGGACGCCGCTCGCGAAGGGATCGAGGGTGCCGGCGTGGCCGACCTTGCGATAGCCGGTGCAGCGGCGCACGCTGCGCACCATGTCGAAGCTTGTGGGACCCACCGGTTTGTTCAGGACGAGAACGCGTGGCGGGCCATCCTGGCCCCGGCGTTTCAACGCGCGTTGACCCCCCGCTCCAGCTCGCGCTCGAGGAGTCCCAGCATCAGGCCCTCGAGTTCCTCGAGCGGCGCTTCGATGTCGAACCCGGCGGCCTGCATGTGTCCGCCGCCGCCGAACTGAGACGCGACCCACTGGACATCGTAACCGTCGGTGGCCCGCATGCTGATGCGCCACTTGTCCGTGTTCTCTTCCTTGAAGAGCGCGACGAGCTGCACGCCGTCGGCCGCAGTGAAGAAGTTCACGATGCCCTCGGTCTCCGTCATCAGGCCGCCGGTCTCCTTCAACATGTCCTGACGCGCATACAGGATGGCCACTTTGCCGCCATGGTGGTAGCGGACCGAATCGAGAACGCGAGACATGAGACGGAGGCTCTCGGGCTTACGGCGGTGGAGCACCTTCTCGGCGATCGTCGCCGGGTCGGCGCCCGCGTCGGCGAGATCTGCCGCCGCGCGCAGCGTGTCCGCCGAGGTGTTGCTGAGACGGAATCCCGCCGTATCCGTGATGAGCGCGGCGTAGAGACAAGTGGCCATCGATTTCGTCAGCTCGACGCCGTCCATCTTCGCGATGATGGACTGGACCAGGGCCGCGGTGGCCGACGCCTGCGGCACTTGCCATCGGATGTCGCCGTCGCCCTTGCCGGCGTCGCTGATGTGATGATCGATGATGACGACGGTTTCGTTGCCGCTCAGGCGGCTGGCGATGCTGCCAGTGCGCTTGAGCTCGTGGCAATCGAACACGAGGAACGCGTCGGCGCTACCCTTCAGCTCTTCGACGGGAGTCACCGTCGAGAATCCCGGAAGGAATTCCAGACTACGCGAGCACTCGCCGTCCACGATCATGACGACATCCTTGCCCCCACTCTGCAGCGCTTGCCCCATGGCGAGCATGCTGCCCATGCCATCACTGTCAGGATAGACGTGCGTCGCCAGCCAGAAGCTCTGGCGCGATTTCAGGACGTCGAGTAGGTCGGCGGGCGGATCGTAGGGGTATCGAATCATACGCTCGGCTCCGAGCCCGGCCGTGAGGAGTTGCTCCGGCCCGCAGTTGAGTCCTCTTCCGCAGCCGGCGCGTCATTCGCCGCCGCAGATGGCGAATCCTCCGAGGCAGGATGGACCTCCTCGAGGATTTCCTCCAGCCGAAAGCTCCGATCGAGGGAATCGTCATAGCGGAATCGGAGCTCTGGCAACGTACGCATCCTCACTTCCCTCCCAATGCACTGGCGAAGGAAGCCCCTGCTGCTCTTCAGCCCCTTGAGCGTCGTTCCCCGTTGTTCCTCGTCGCCCAGCACGGTGTAGAAGACTTCCGCGACCGTCCGGTCGCGATTGAGGCGGACCTCGCTCACTGTGACGAAGCCGATGCGCGGGTCTTGCACTTCTTGCGCCAGTGCCCCGGCCAGAATACGCCGGATTGTCTCTTCCAGATGACCGTCATGCATGGGTTCAGGAAATCTCCACTTCCCGGTGGACGATGTCAAAGCGGCCGTCGCCGTCGAGGAAGTGGGTTAGCTTCTCGACGGTCTTGTCCAACTCGCGCCTCTCGCCAGCCACGGAGACGATGCCGAGCTCGACGTTGCGCCATTCATCCTGCGCGCCGACCTCGGCGAGGGCAACGTTGAAGCGCTGCCGCAGGCGGTCTTTCACGCTGCGCAACACCTGCCGCTTCTCCTTCAGCGAAGAAGAATCGTGCAGGCGCAATTCGATGAACATACGCGCCACGAGCATGGAACCACGACCGCGCCGGAATGAGTGCCCAATCCGAGGCTAGAGCTCGGCGGGCTCCTCGACGATCTCGAACAGCTCGAGGATGTCGCCTACCTTGAGGTCCTGAAAGCCCTCGACCCCGATTCCACACTCGAAGCCGTTCTTGACCTCGCGCGCGTCTTCTTTGAATCGCTTGAGCGACGAGACCTTGCTTTCGTAGATCTGAATCTGGTCTCGGACCACGCGCACCTTGCTGTTGCGCTTGATGATCCCGTCGATCACATAGCTGCCGGCGATGACGCCGATCTTCGGCACGCGGAACAAGTCACGCACCTCGGCCGATCCCGTCGCGACTTCTCGCTCGATCGGCTTCAGCATGCCCTTCATCGCGCCCTTCACTTCGGCCACGACCTCATAGATGATGTCGTAGAGGCGCAAATCGACCTGCTGCTCCTTCGCCAGATGGCGAATCTGCGGCGTCGGCCGCAGATGAAATCCGATGATCAGGGCGCCACTGGCCGCGGCGAGACCAATGTCGTTTTCGCTGATGGCGCCGACCGCGGAGTGGATCACGCGCACGGCGACCTTCTCGTTGCTCAGCGAAAGGAGATTGTCGCTGAGGGCTTCAACCGAACCTGCGACATCGCCCTTGATGATGACCGGCAACTCGACCTGTTCATCCACTTGCATGCGCTCATAGAGATCCTCGAGCGTGATGTGCTTCTTCGGTGCGTGGAGCAACTGCTCACGGTGGACATGACGCCGCTTGTTGGCGACCTCTTTTGCCTCTTTCTCCGACGGCATGACGTTGAGCTTGTCGCCAGCAGTCGGAACTTCGTCGGCGCCCAGTACGACGACCGGACGCGAGGGCCCGGCAAATTCGACGGCGTCATCATGCTCGTCGAGCACCGCGCGTACGCGTCCGCTGGCGGTTCCCACCACGAACGCGTCGCCTGCGCGCAGCGTGCCACGCCTGACGAGAACCGTGAAGACGACGCCGCGCCCCATGTCCTTCCGCGCCTCGATGACGACACCCTGGGCGGGTCCCTCGGCGATCGCCTGCAGCTCGAGAAGCTCGGCCTGCAGGATCAGCGCCTCGAGCAGCTGGTCGACGTTCGTCCCCCGCTTGGCGCTGATCTCGACACACTGGACATCACCGCCGAATTCCTCGATCAACACGCTCTCCTGCATGAGCTGCTGCTTGACGGCGGCCGGATCGGCGGCGGGAAGATCGATCTTGTTGATCGCAATGACGATGGGACAGGCCGATGCCCGCGCGTGACTGATGGCCTCACGCGTCTGCGGCATGACCTTATCGTCCGCGGCCACGACCACGACGACGATGTCGGTGGCGCGCGCACCGCGCGCTCGCATGGCCGTGAAGGCTTCGTGGCCCGGCGTATCGAGAAAAGTGATCACGCCGCGGTCGGTCTCCACTTGGTAGGCGCCGATGTGCTGGGTGATCCCTCCCGCCTCGCCCGCCGTGACGTTGCTCTTGCGCAGAAAGTCGAGCAGCGTCGTCTTTCCGTGATCGACGTGACCCATGACCGTGACCACGGGAGGACGCGTTGAGAGTTCGCCACCCGCATTGGCCAGGAGATCGACCTCCTCCTGCGCGGCGTCCTCGAGCCATTGGACTTCCACCTGCTCGTAGTCGACGAGCAGCTGGTCGATCTGGGCGCGCTCCAGTCGGTGGTTCATCGTCGCCATGACGCCGAGCCCTATGAGCTTGACGATCAGGTCGCCGGCCGGGACTTCGAGCTTGTGTGCCAATTCGGAGACGGTGATGAACTCGGAGAGGCGAATCTTGCTCTGCTCCTCGCGCTCGGCGTCCTCGCGCGCGCGATGCCGAGCCACGCGATCGCGCTTGTCTTCGCGAGCTCGCTTCGCGGGCTTGCGCTTCGGCCGCAGATGCGGGGGCACCTGCTGTTGGCGCTGGGGGCGCTCCACCTCGATCTTCCCGAGGGCCTTGCGCACGCTGTTGCGGATGGCCGACGGATCGATCGGCTTTGGCTTGTGCTCGTCCGCGCGCGGTGTCGCGGGCGCGGGCGTCGGCGCCTGCCGTCCCCGGTTGCGGGGCTGAGGCAGTGCCTGGGGCTCCGCCTGGCGCGTCTTCAGATCGTCGACGATGCGCGAGGTAGTCTTGGCGGCTGCCTTGGCCACGGCATCGAGATCGACCTTCGGTTTGGGTCTGAGCCTCGGTTTCGCCGCGGCCGCGGCCGTGGCCGATTTTGAGCTGTCCCCGGCTGGCGCTGGGGCCTTGGCATCGACGGCGGCGCGGGGCTCGCTCGGCGTGAGCATGGTCACCATTTCGCGCTTGCGTTTCGGCTTGACGCCGGCGGCCCCCTCATCTTCCGCAGGACCCTCTTCCGCTCGCTTTTCCGCGGCGGCCTTCTTCTCGATCTCTTGTTCGGCACGGCGCGCGGCCAGCTTCTCCTTGGCCGTGAGACGCTTCTCTTTCGGCTTGGCCTTTTCCACCTCGACGCGACCCTGCGTCCCTTTTGCCGCCCGACCAACGCCACCGAGCTTGGTGAGATGCTTCCTCACCAGCGCCACGTCGTCGTCCTCGAGGACGGACATGTGCGACTTGGCGACCACACCGATCTCTTGAGTCACCGCGAGTAGCTGCTTGCTCGTCATTCCGAACTGCTTCGCCATCTCGTAGATCCGATTCGCTTCAGCCAAGAGCCATCACCTCAGTCCGCAAGGGCATCACGAATGCCCTTGACGAAATCCCGTTCGTGGACAGAAACCACGGAAACTTTTTCGCGCGAGCAGAGAGTCGCCAGCTCTTCGCCCGCGAATGCCGCATCGTTCAGAACCGACTCCCCCAGGGAGCGCTCGATCTTGCGGCGCACATCTCTTCCGGCGTCGTTCGCGATGAACACGACGCCGGCCTTCTCATGCTCCAACGCCCGGAGCACCGGCCCCGCCCCCACGAAGAGCTTTCCGGCCCGGCGAGCGAGGCCAAGCAACCGTAGGGCCGCGGCCGCTCCGCCCGCCAAACTCTACTCCTTCGCTTTCCCGAAGATATCCTCTTCGGTGAGCTTTTTTCCCTCGGCCTCGGCCTCGGCGGAAGGAGACTGCTCCGCCGAAAAGAGCTCGCTCTCATCCTTCGGTGCGGCACCCTGCTCGGCCGGGGCGCCGAACACGTCTTCCTCGCGCAATTTTTTCTCGCGCTCGGCTTTGTCCTTCTCGATGAGGTCCTCGACCTGCTTCCGAAGCTCTTCCATGGTCGCCTCGGCCGTGGCGTGGAGGGTCGCAGCGGCCTCGTCGTCGATGCCCTCGATCTGCGTGAGCACCTCGAACGGCGTCTTGGAGAGATCCTCGACCGTCGTGATGCCCATCGCCTCGAGCAATGCAGCGTGCTCCTCGCTGATCCCGCTGAGGTTGCCGACGGCGATCTCGAGCTCTTCGGCGAGACGCTGGCGCAGATGGTGGTCCGTCGTCGAGACCAGATCGATGCGCCAACCCGTGAGCTTCGCCGCCAGGCGAACATTTTTGCCTTCGCGTCCGATGGCGAGGCTGAGTTGATCGTCGTCCACGATGGCCGTGACGCTCTTCTTATCCTCGTCCATCTCGATGTGATTCACGCGTGCGGGCGACAAAGCGCGAGTGATCAGCCCGATCGTGTCCGAGCTGTAGGGCACGATGTCGATCTTCTCACCACTGAGTTCTCGCGTGACCGCCTGGACCCGGCTGCCCTTCATGCCAACGCAGGAACCGACCGCGTCCACGCGTTCGTCATGGCTGAGCACCGCTATCTTGCTGCGTGTCCCCGGCTCGCGTGCCACGGCCATGATCTCGACGATGCCCTCTTCGATTTCGGGAACTTCAGATTCGAAGAGCGACTTGAGGAATCCGGGATGCGTGCGCGAGAGAATCACCTGCGGGCCGCGGTTGTTGTTCTGGACCTCGAGGATGAACGCCTTCAGCGTCTTACCCTGATGATAGTTCTCGCCGCGGATGCGTTCGCGAAACGGCAACAGGGCTTCCACGCGGCCGATGTTGACGAGGATGTTGCCCCGGTCGACTTGCTGCACCGTCCCGACGACGACATCCCCGACCTTGTCCCGAAATTCCTCGAAGATCTGGCCTCGTTCGGCGTCACGGACTTTCTGGAGAAGCACCTGCTTCGCCACGCTGATGGCATTGCGTCCAAAGTCGGCCATGTCGAGATAGGTCTTCACGACATCGCCGAGATCCATCTTGTCGCCGAATTCCACCTGCGCCTGCTCGAGCGAGATCTCACTCTCGGAGTCGATGACCCGCTCGACGACGCGTTTGCGTTGGATGATGTCGATCTCGCCGGTCTCGTGATCCACATCGACCTGGATGTCGGCGTTGAGACCGACCTTCTTCTTGGCCGCGGACTGCAGACCGATGACCAGGCTGTCCATGAGCGTGGCACGATCGACATTCTTCTCACGGCTCACGGCCGCAAGCGCCTCGACGATATTCTGATCCATCGCAATCCTCTCCGCGGGCTTTCCGCGAAAGTTCAGTCGTGCCGCTGGCTTTCCCGTGCCGCGGCACCCCGATGCTTGGAAACCTTCGACTGGTGGCGTTCCTTCTTGCCGAAGTCGAGATCGGGGTCGAGGTGGGCCTTACGGATGTGCGCGAAAGGAATACTCCTCGTCGCCGCCCCCTCGACTTCCAACTCGATGCCGTCCTTGCCCGCGCCGCGCACGCGACCGCGGAGTTGCTCGCTCGAGCCCTCCTCGGCCGCGACCACGAGCTTGATCATCTCTCCGCAAGCGCGCGCGAAATGGGCGGGCTTGCGCAGGGCCTGAAACACTCCGGGCGACGACATCTCGATCACGAAGCGCCCCGGGACGAATTCCTCGCCCTCGGCCTCGAAGGCCCGGGAAACGGCGCGACTCGCGGCCGCGCAATCCTCGACGTCGACCCGGCTTCCGTCATGGCGCTCGACCAGGAATCGCAGCGTCAGCCGTCCCCCACCGCGCAGAATCTCCAGATCCACGAGCGTCAGCCCGAGGAGCTGGATTTCTGGCTCGCAAACGGCGAGCACCCGCGCTTCGAGCCCGTTCTCCATACTCGCAAACCCCTGCCCCACACGAAAAAAGTGGGCGTTCCCGCCCACTTCCCAAAGAAATCTGGGTCACAAATCTCGTGCAACTCAAAGAGGCACAGAGACTTGGAACGATCTGGCCCCAGAGATGCGGTCTCCGGCCAGCGCCAGGGCGGGACACTCCCTGGCACGTCGGCTACCAATATGGCGCAAAAGCCCTAATTCGCAAAGTCCTCAAAGAGGAGCGCCAGCAGCAGCCGGCCCACCTGGCCGAGACTCTCCGGCGAGCACCTGCCTGGAAGATCGGCCGTCGTGTGCCAAGCTCCGTAATCGAAGTCGATGAGATTCACCGCCGGAATGCCCGCGCGCAGGAAGGGTACGTGGTCGTCCAGGAGCGCCGGGCCCTCCTGCGGCACGAACGCGGGCAAGCCCAGGCGCTGCGCGGCGTTGAAGACCCGACGCGTGAGATCGCTGGCGTTGCGCAGGGAGAATCCTTCCATCGGGATGCTCAGGTCGGCGTCCCCCACCATGTCCAACAGTATGAGAGCCTCCGGCCGGTAGCGCGCGAAATCCACGACGAACCGGCGGCTGCCGAGAAGGTAGTGATCGGGATCTCCCTCGCGTCCGTAGTCCTCGCCGTCGAAGAAGAGCAAATCCACGCCGAGCGGTGGCGCTTGGCTCGCGAAGATCTCCGCCAAGGTCAACAGCACGGCGACGCCGCTCGCGGCGTCGTTCGCCCCCGGCACCGGCTGCAGTCGTTTCGCCGGATCTGGATCGCGATCGGCGGCCGGCCGGCAATCCCAGTGGGCGGCCAGGGCGATGCGACGGGTCGCCTCGGGCCTGAAGCTCGCCTTGACGTTGGTGAGGCGAATGCGTCGCTCGTCGTCATAGGGGTCGACGATGCGAAAGCTGTGCGGGGTCACCTGGGCCCCCTGCTCGCGCAGATGGCCGAGCATCCACTCCAGCATGGCGTCCGCCGCTTCGCTCCCGGGCACGCGGGCGCCGAATGCGACCTGTTTCTCCAGGAGTTCGAACGCGCGATCCTGATCGAACGCGGGAGTCTTCGCGCAAGCGGGGAGGGCACTGCTCGCGACGGCGAGGATCACCAAAGGGAACAGTCGGATCGCAATCATCGTCACCTCAGAAATTCAGCGTCGCGTTGAAGAAGAGCCCGAAGGACTGCGTCACAGGGCTTTGTTCACCGCTTGCGATCTTGCGCTCGAGATCGGTGTTGCGGCTGTAACGAAGTTCCATCCCACCCCGCAGATTGCGGCTGAACTGATAGTTGAACTTGGGACTGAGCGAAAAAGTCCGCCGGCCGCTGCGCGTCGAGTTGCGGTTCGTCGTGCGCAGCGGCGTGCTCACGCTGCGATTTTGAGTGAAGCCAGCATCGACGTTCATGTCGATGTTCGAGCCGACGCCCTCCTTGCCAAAGCGCAGGAAACCAAGCGCACCCCGAGCATCGAAACTCTTCTGAAGCGTGACATTGGTCCTGAAGCTGGAATTCTCCAGGAGATTCACGCTGTTATCCTGGCGGTCGCTGCTGATCTGGAAATTGAGCGAGGAGGTGAGCCCGTTGTGAAACGTCATGTTCCAGCGCGGCTGCCAACTCCAACTGATCTTCGGATACTTGTCGGATCCCGAGCTGCTCTGGTACTCCTCCGACTTCTTCGCCGTCAGGTTCATCGAGGCTTGTTGGAACCAGCCGGTGAAGAGCCTCCAGTTGTGCACGTTGTTGACGGTGAGCTTGAACTGCGGGAATTCCCGGCTGAAGGTCTGCCGCGGCGGTGAAGCACTGTTCAACTGCTCGCTGCGCCGCTCCTGAAAGCTGGTGTCGATCCGCACGTTGTCGCTCAAGGCACTGCGTGTCGTCAGATCGATCGACCACTCCTTGCGACGGCCGCTGTTGCTCGCGACCGGCTGGCCGGGAGCGACGGGCGTATCGAAACCCGCAGCCTTGGGATCGTCCCCGATGATCCATCCGAAGCGATAGAGTGCATTTGCTCGTCTGTTCACATGCTTGAAATTGCTGCCGCGATTCAGAGTGAGGTTGAGATTGAACGGCTCGAGATCGGAAACCAGGCGAGCGAACGGCTTGAACAGCCGCGCGGTCGCCCTCATTGGATCGAAGTCTTCGCCTGCGCTCGCGCTGCTGTCCGGGGTCGCCGCGGGTCTGCCCCCTCCATCGTCGCGTTCTGGCCCTCCCGGTACCGGTAGGTTGGACAGGGCGCCGCCCGGCGTCCGTTCTTCGGCGGGTTCCTCCTCGAGGAGGGCGCCAGCCAGGCTGTCGGCCGCTGCCGCCGCCTCCTCCTCCGCCTCTCGCCGCTCCACTTCCTCCCGCTCCCGGCCCGTCCGCCAGCCGCGGTACCTCTTCTTGAACCACCCGGTGAGATCGGCCTTGCCACGGAAGCTCAGTTGGGAGCCGTTGTTCACATGGCGCACTTCGCCCGCCTCGCCGAGAAGCGCGTCGTCGGAGTTGGGAGCGCGCTGTCGAATTCCCGGCTTGCGGTCTTCCGAGTAGCGCGTGTTGTACTGGATATCCGGCCCGAACCAGCTGAGCACGGGAAGCTGGGGTTGGTAGTTGATGTTCAGCGCCTGGGCGTAGGAATCTTCTTTTCCGAAGTCGAAAAGACCGAGCACTTCGTTCTTCTGGATTTCTCCCGTCACATCGTCGCGCCGCGCCAGATCTCGGTCCGAGCTCACGGTGAAGGTCGATCGAAGATTGGGGGCGAAGGTCTGGCCCAGCGTGAGCCGGTTCTGGTTCTTCTTCGTCGTCTGCGTCGGCCGCTGGATCAACTGTCGCTCGGTCGCCCCTTCCTCCAGGATCTTCTGTGCGTTTTCGGTCTCGTCGAAGCTCCACGTGCTCTCCACGCTGAACTGGTTTGGCAGATAGTGGAATTCCCAGCCGAGCAGCGGCACGCTCAGCTCGGCGCCCTTGCCCGGGATCCGCAGGTCGTAGGTGTATTTCTGCTGACTGCTCTTGCGGCTGGTCAGGTTGACCGGAGTTTCCGCACGGCTGCGGCTCGAATTGAGACCAAAGCTGGCGCGATCGACGGTGTACTTGAGCCACCAACGCTCGCTCGGGTTGGTGCGACGCAACTGAAGATTCACGCTCTCGTTGTCGTTGGTCGTCTCCTCCTCCTTGCGCAGCGTCTCGTCGAGCAGCTCGATGTCCGTGTTCGATTGATAGCGTGGAAGCGATGAGCTGCGCCGCATCTGCCCCGAGATGGGCACGTCGAACCCGAGAGTGGGGACGAGATTTTGCAGGGCCGTGCCCGCCTTCGCGCTCCAACTTCGGCTGTCGATGTTCGAGCCGCGTTTCTTGTCGAGGCCGCGGAAACTCGGATCCGTCTGATCCCAGGTGAAGCCGAAGTTGCCCAGGCCCTTGATGTTGGCATTCAAGGAGAGGCTCTTCGCATAGCCGACATCCCGGTCGACATGCGTCAGACGAACCTCGTTGAAGAGGATGTCTCCACTCACCGCGCCCATCCCTGAGCCCGTGGGGTTGCGGATGCCCGCGTAGTAGCGCTTGACGCGGCGCAGATCCGGGCGCCCGCGGACGGTGACCCGATAGGGTTCCCCTGTCAGCGTGTCCTTCACGATTCCCTGCCGGACGAAGAATGTCGAATCGAGATCCGCGGGCTCGGTGTCCTCGAATTTCACGTTGGTCAGTTCTCCGAGATCGATCCGGCACTCTTGCCAGCCGTCGGCGCGTGCCTGCAGGGCGGCGAAGCGCAGGGAAATCTCGTAGTAGTTGGTGCTGTCGGAGCCGACCCAGTAGAACGCCTCCATTTCGTCCTGCAATTCGTCGCGAACACCATCGGCGTCGTGCGGCGCACGCCAGAAATAGGCCAGCTGTTCGTAGAGCAGGAGATCCTGCGCCACCCCTCCGGCCAACTCCTGCCGCACGCGGGCTCCGTGGCCCTCCTGAAGATTCGTGTACACCAGTTGGAGTGACTGTTCTTTCTCGGCGATGTTGTTGCGCGTGTCGGGGAAGACGGGTGGATTGTAGTCGGGGTTCTCCTTGTTGTTGACGACCCCGACGCGGAAGTCCTCGAAGGCCCCCACCTCCGCCGGATCCAGGCGTTGATTCAACGAATCGCGGAGGCCGTCGCTGAGCCAGCGATTGCCGATGAACTTCATCTCCGCGAAGAGAATCGCCGGATTGCGCTTACGGACGATCGCGTTCGGGTCGGAATTCTCGTACCAGATCCGGAAGTGACTGACGCGCGACAGGTCCGGCTGCGTCGGCTGGTACGGAATTCCAGCCTCGACCTCTGCGCGCACGATGGGGAGATTCCTCAGATCGATGCGGTACTTGCGCCATGCGTTCTTCTTGCTTCGCTGCTCGGCCAGGAAAGCCCCCTGGCCCGCGTAGTCGCGATAGACATCGACCAGTGGATTCGGGTCGGAGAGATCGAGCGCGATGGAGTAGTAACCATCCCGAAGATTGAAGAGCGTGTCGTTGTTGAGATCCTCCTTGTCCAGCGAACGATTGCCTTCGGTGCCGTTGATGTAGAGGAACGGCTCGTTCTTGAGAACAGTGTCGTCACGGATGTCCGGGTCCGTGTCAAAATTCGGCGTCGAATCGAAGTCATCGCCGGCGGCGTCCGAGCCACGCGCCTTGAGGATTGGAAACGCCAGGGCCTCGCCGACTTCGCTGTCGCGATCGTGCTTGAGTCCATTCCAGATCTGGTCGAGCCCCCGGTCTTCGTCGCCGTCGAGAATGCCCGAGAAGTTCCCGTCCTCGCTGTCTTCGATGCCCAGTCGCTGGATGAGATCGCCTTTCACGGCGGTCGTCGTGTCGGGCTGAAATGTCCACCAGTAGTCTTCGTTGATGATGCCAAAATCGAAGTGCAAGGTCCCCTCGCGCTGGGACGCCGGGACGTCACCGGTCAGATCGTTGATCCAGAACTCGAGAAACTGCGCGTGGGTCAGGTCGACATCGCCGGGAAAGCCGCGCATGATCCCGCCGAATTCGTTGGGCTGCCACTCTGCGTTCGTCGAGTTGCTGATGGCGTCGTTCGAGATCATCCGCATCGCGAGCGTGGGAACGATGTCATTGCGCTCACGCTCACTCAGAATGGGATTCAGCTCTTCACGCAAGACGCTTGGCTGTTGGCGGTGCCAGCGCGTGAACACGCGGTCGGCCATTCCAAACCGTCGCCCAGGCCCCAGGGTATCCGGCTGCGCCGGCAGGCTCGCCCACACCCATCCCTCGCGCGACATGGGCAGGCTGATGTCGTTGTCGGCAGCTTCGAAGTCCTCGATGTAGCCCGTGCGCAGTGGGTTGGGATTCGGGATCGAGACGGCGACCTCGGCGTCGAAGTTGACGACGCTGGCCTCGTTCGAGTTGACCCGCGGCAGCCAGTTGGCCATGCGCGTCAGGAAGAAGGGAGTGAAGCGGAACTTCGTCGAGAGATTGCCCACCCAGCTCTTGCTCGGCTCCTCGCCGAAGCGGGCCTTGCGGGCCTGCGACGGCTGCGAGTTCAACAGCCAGGTTGTGTTGATGCGCTTCTGATCGCCCAGCTCATAGGAAAGGTGCACGCCGTGGAGGCTCGTCCTGCCACCGCCGAAGAGCGGGTCCACCTCGTAGCGAACTTCGAGATTGCTCTGCGCGTCGAGCAGCGCCGCGGCGCCGGTCAGCGTGATCTCCCCGGAGAAGTAATCGATCTCATAGTCGGTGCCCCGCTGCAGCGTACGACCGCTGAGAATGACCTCCTCGCTCCCCTCCTTGAGGTTGAAGGCAGGAAGACGTAGACGGCTGCTGGTCGACGTGTGACTGCCCACGATGTCGAAGACGCGGTGCCGATTGATGTCGGTCTGATTGACCTTCTGATAGATTTCCTCCGCCTCTGCGAAGAGGCCGACGTCTCTCGGATCGAGGACCTTGTTCCCCAGGGCGAACGGCGTCGAACTGGGGAACTGTACGTACCCGTCCTCGAGATTGAAGAGCACCGGGTCGAAGAAGTCGGCGATGCCGTCCGGCTCTCCGAAGCTCCCCTGGCCCCTCGTATCGAGCCCGAAATGTCGGATCCAGTCGACGAAGTTCACGTCCTGCTCTGGATAATCCTCGTTCCCAAGTGTCTCGATGCGGAGCGTGATGTTGTCTTCTGAGATTCCCGAGCCGCCCAGGTCGTAGAAGTGGCGGTACATGTACTCCCAGGTCAAAGGGAAAGCGCCGGGGTCAGGATTCCCGTCCTGGTCGAGGGGCTCGATGACCGAGATCGGGCGGATCAGCTTGAAGAAGTAGACTTCTTCGGGTTCACCGATGGGATTGGGATCGAGAATCGTGGGGTCTGCATCCACGAACGCGCGACGCCCCACCCTCCTGACGACCTGGTCGTTGGCGTCGAGGATCAGATAGGAGGCGGCGAGCGCTTGATTGCGACCGAGGGACGCGCTCAGGCTGAAGCCGATGGTCGTTTGGTTCTCGACGAGTGGCGCCCAGTCGCGCCAGATCTCGAGTCGCTGCCAGAGTGCCGACTTGACATAGCCCGTCCCCTCCTCACCGAGAGTCTGCGGGTCGACGGGCGCGGTGGGCGTCTCCCAGCCGTTGCCCTCGCGATCGAGGACCGCGATCCCCGTCGTGATCTCGTCCGCGCTGCCCGTCTGGATGCTGATGGACTTGTACAGCTCGATGCTCGTGTGATCGATGTGCCAGCCCAGTGACTCGTAGACCGCCCAGTTGTCCGTGACTGCGGCCTGGACCGCCGAATCCTGATCGGTGAAGAAGAGGCTTCGCGGTGCGTTCAACCGGAAGAAGCGGTCCTTGATGTAGTCCGTCGACGCGATCCTGAAGTCATTGGGCGTCCCCCCAGTGGCATTGAAGCTCGTCTTGCCCTGCTGGCTCTGCTCCTTGGAAGTGAACAGAGTGTAGTCGAGCGGCCCCACGGCTCCCGAGACGCGAATTCCAAAGAGCCCGCCGCGCGAGGCTGGGACTCCCAACAGGCCCGAGCCCGGCAAGGTGACATCGATGTTGCCGGCGCGGATGTTCTGGATGATGTCGTCCTCGTCGCCGACGAACTCCAGTTTTACCTCGGTCGCCTCCTGGCCGAAGGTGGCGGCGCTGTTGTGTGTCACGCGCACCTTGATCTTCTCGCCCACAGTGCCGTCGAGATTCACGCGCAGCGTCTGCTCCATCTCGAGGCTCGGAAACAGACTCTGGTTCTGTTGAATCTCGTTGCCGATGAAGTCGTTTCGAACGGTGGACTCGCCACCGATCTTGATCGTCTCGGTACCGCTGATGTGGATACTCGTGGCATCGCCGCGCCCGATGATGCGTTCGAGCGTACGCGGCATCTTGATGGGAATGCGGAAGTTGAGTGCCGGATCAGAACTCGCCGCCTGGGCCTGATAGTGGGCGACGGCAAAGGCCCAGTCCTCGTCGAGTCCGACGGACACCCAGTAACGCTGCCAGGCCGTCAGCGAGTGCACCCTCACCGTGACGGTGGAATCCCCGAAGTCGCGGGCCTCGTGAAAGGCGATGCCTATGAGATTCGTGTCCGCCGGGGCATCGAACAGGTCGCCCTCGGCCACATCGAAGACGACGACCAGCCGATGTTCCCAGTCGATCTCCATCGACTCCACCCGCCGCGGCGCGGCGAAGGGGTCGACCTTGGCGCGATCGTAGATACGGCGCGAAAAAAGCGTGGTCAATGAAGGCCGCGAGGGGTTCTTGGGGTCGACGCCCATGCGCATGGACTTTTCGCGCAGGATCGCCTGACGCGGCGTCAACAGATCCGGGTCGTCGCTGCTGCGCAGGATGAGATCGAGCGGACCCTGATCTTGGGGCAAGCGCGGACGCACGACCGACTGCGCCGAAGCCGCCGCCGCCACGCAGCTGAGGATGGCCGACAGCAGGAGGAAACGGCCCCACCGGTGGAATGATTCGACTGTGAGTTCAGGCCATCCGGGCACTCTACGCTCCCCTAGCCCCCATCCAACGCGGAGAGCCCTGCTCGGCCGAGCCTCCAAGCCACCTGTCCTGTCCCTGCGACAGGACAATGCGACGACCTCAAATGAGGCCAACCGGCGGACAGACCACTCCGCCTGCGCCGGGATCTCAGCCCGGTGAATCGTCGTCGCCAAGCCCCTGCCGCGGAACTCCACGCGCCACGCGGAAGTATGGCTTGTGGGGCCCCCACCTGCGACCTAGACTGGGCGCCTCGAGCTTCCGAAAAGCGCGTTACTGCACGGAATTGCGCCCATGAAGATCATCCAAAGGCATCTGATCCGGAATTTCGTACCGCCGTTCCTGTTCGGACTATCGGTCACGACCTTCATCCTCATGATCGAAGTGCTCGAGCGTTACTTCAATCTCTTCTTGGAGAAGGGCGTCGAGTTCGCTGTTGCCACACAGGTGCTCGTCCTGAGTCTCGGGCACACATTTGCACTTTCTATTCCAATGGCCGTCCTGGTCGGCGTCCTCATGGGCGTGGGTCAGCTAGCGGCGGACCGGGAGATCATGGCGCTGAAGGCCAGCGGCGTCAGTCTCTACCAGATCTGCCTCCCGCTCCTCGTCGTCGGCCTGCTCCTGTCCGGCGCGATGATGGCCTACAATCACTGGATCCTGCCGGAAAGCAACCACAAGCTCCGAACGCTCCTCCTGCGGATCCACGAGCAGCGGCCCATGCTGGAGATCCACGCCAACACGCTCACCAAGATCAACGACGAATACTCGATCTTCGTCCGCGAGAAGGACGACCGCACCGGCGAGCTGCGCCAGGTGAAGTTGTACCAGCGCGATGGCCGCGGCGACCCGGTTCCCGACGCGATCGTCGCCCGCACGGGCCGTCTGCGCTCGGTCGCGCTCGGCCGCATCCAACTGGACCTCTACGACGGGGAGTTTCACCGCGTCCCCGATCCCGACGATCCGGCCACCTACAACAAGACGAACTTCAACCGGCAGACCGTCACCATCGATCTGGATCCGCGCGGTGGTCAGGCACGGCCTCACGCCCGAGGTGAACGCGAGATGAATGTCCAGATGCTGCATGACGCGGTCGTGGATCAGCAGCAGCAGCAGGCACAGGCGCGCGCGGACGCCGCCGAACTGGTCGAAAGAACCATGCGCCCAGCCCTCCAGCCGCTGCTCGAAATGGAACACTTCGAGCAGGCGAGCGTTTCCGGCGGCGCCGAGCAATATCGATCGATGTTGAGCCGCCTCGAACGCAACGCGAAGGCGTTGGACATGAAGGCCACGCTGATCGAGAACCATCGCATCCGCGCCAATCGCTACGAGGTCGAACTGCAGAAGAAATTCTCCATCCCTGTCGCCTGCACCGTCTTCGTCCTGCTCGGTGTGCCGCTGGCCGTCTTCAGTCGCCGCGGCGGCAAGGGTGTCTCTGCCGGAACCTCGCTCCTGGCGTTCACCGTCTATTATCTGTTCCTCACGGGGGGCGAGAAACTGGCGGACCGCGGCCTGCTTTCGGCTTGGATCAGCATGTGGGCCGCCAATCTCGTGCTCGGTGGCACGGGCCTGTTCCTGCTCTACCAATCCGTGCAGGAGGTCAAGACTCTACGCTGGAAGTGGTGGAACAAGAAAACGAGCGCGGGGCCTGTCGCTTGAAGATCCTCGACCGCTACGTGATGAAGAGGTTCCTCCGTGTGCTCTTCTGGGCGACGCTCACCTTCGTGACGCTCTATCTGCTCGTCGATCTCTTCGATCATCTCGACAACTTCCTCGACGCCGACGCCTCGCCTTCGGCAATCGTCCGCTACTACTTCTACCAGATGCCGTTCGTCCTCGACATGGTTCTGCCCGTGGCCATGTTGCTCGCGAGCCTCTTCACGTTTGCCCTCATGGGCAAGAACAACGAGTACGTCTCGCTGCTCTCGGCCGGCGTCAACATGGCACGCATCGGCAGGACCATCCTGATCTTCGCTTTCGCCATGAGCGTCGCGGCGCTGCTGCTGCGCGAGAGCGTCGTCCCGAAGGCGAATCGCCGGCAGGCGGACATCGAGAGATACGAGATCGAAGGGCAGAGCCGCGATCCGCTGCGCAGCAAGACGAATTTCGAACACATGGGCCAGGACGGCCGGATCTACGTGATCCAGCGGTTCCGCGCCCGACCACCAACCCTCGAATCCGTCTCCATCCAGACGTTCAACGACAGCATGATGATCCGGCGCGTAGACGCGCGCCGAGCCTCCTGGGAGGAGGATCACTGGCTTCTCCACGACGGCTCCACGCGGGATTTCGGAGCCGACGGTGAGAGCATGCACGCGTTCAGTCAGCTGCGTCTCGATGGCCCCGTCGAAGAGCCCATCGACATCTCGCGGCGCAGCGTGGATCCCGACGAGATGAACTATTTCGAGCTGCGTGACTTCGCCGATTGGGTCCAGCGCACCGGGGGCGACGACATGCCCTACCGCGCGTCGCTCGCCCACAAACTGAGCTTCCCACTGGTGCACTTCATTCTGGTGTTCCTCGGATTGGGCCTGGGAGCCCGCAAGCGCACCCCATCGATCTGGGCCGGCTTCGGGGTCACAGTTGGACTGAGCTTCGTGTACTACCTCCTCATGAGTTTCGGGCTCGAGCTGGGCAAGACCGGCGTCCTTTCCCCCTGGCTCTCGGCATGGAGCGGGAATCTCCTCTACGGGGGCGCCGGGCTGGCGCTCTTCGTCCGCGCCAATCGCTGAGCCGCCCAAACCCTTCTGGCCGGGAATTCGAAAATGACGCGCCCTCAACGGCTTGGCCAGACGCCCTCCGGAGTGCCCCGAGAGAGGGGATTTGCCGCTTGCCCCTTGCGCGCCCCTGCTGCTAGGTTGTTTCTTCCTTGAGGCTTGCGGAACTTCGCCCCGGACCCAGGAGGCCTCCGGGCACGAAGGGCGGAACGGATCGCCCGACGCCAGCCATAGGACCCATTGCTGACCACCCCACCAGAAACGGCTGTCCAGATGAAACTCATCGCACCGGGCTGGTCCCGCCGCGAGACCGTGAAACTTCGCCGCCTGAGCCTTCTACTCGTCTTGGTGATTGCAGTCGTCTCGAGCGGTGGCTGCGAAGAAGCACTCGCCCCACAGATCACACAGTTCGTTTTGGACCCCGCCTGTGAAGTCATGACCGTCCACGCGGACGGTGTCTATCTGGATGTGCAGTACTTCGCGCGCGCCTCGGGCGGCGACCGCTTCGACGACCCGACGGGAACCAACGCGGCTCTGGAATTCACCTGGGACTTCGGCGACGGGCAGAAGGTCAAGAACAAGGTCGGAGGCTTCCACCGGTACACGCAGGCGGGGAGCTACACCGTTCGCCTGACGGTCAAGGACAAGGATGGCGACGAAGCGAGCATCGAGGGCGACGTCTTCGTCGGCGACCTCGGCAGCGATCTCGACGTCCTTTCCATCGGGACGAGCAGTGGCTACTCCATTGCCAAGATCGGCGATCGCTTCCGAGGCCGCGTTGCCTCCATCGACGTGAGCGACGTGGCGAACCCCGTCATCACCGGCACGGCCAGCCTGGTGCGCTTCGGCAACCCCGACCAGGCCATCACGGCCACGGATTTGGCGAAGGTCGGCAACTACCTCTATGTGGGGACGTTGACGAAGGGCCTCCGACTCATCGACCTCAGCCAGTTCACCCAGGTGCTGACGGTCATTCCGATCCAGAACCCGGAAGGCGAGGCCGACGCCGTGAACGGCGTCACCGTCGAAGGCAGCACGGCCTACCTGGCGCTGAGCGGCGGCTTGATGCGCCGCCTGGACGTTACGGACCCGGCGAACCCGAGCTTCGTGCCGGCGGACAGTCTCATCGTGCAGAAGGATCCCGAACTTGGCTCGGGTCAGGATGTCATGACCCAGGGCAGTTACGCCTACATCGCCAACATCGAGGGCCTCAAGACGATCAATCTCGCCGACCTGTCTGACTCCCTCGTCGTCGGCTTCGGCAGCTCGCCAGGCCCCGCCGTCGGCGTCGCGGTGGCGGGCAATTCGGCCTATCTCGCCGACCGGGGCGTCGGCCTGGGCGTCTACGACATCAGCACGCCGCGCCTTCCCGTCCGTACCGGCTGGTTCGGCACCGACGGAGAAGTGCTCAACATCGTCGCTGCCGGCGGCCGGGGCTATCTCTGCGACGCGACCGGAGGGTTCTACGTCCTCGACCTCGGCGCGGGCAACCCGATCCAACTCGGCTACGCCAACACGCCTGGCGCTGCCAACGACGTGCTCATCGACGGCGATTACGCGTACGTCGCCAACAGCGGCGGGCTGCAGATCATCGACGTCAGCGACGCCACGCAGCCCACGATCGTGGGCGGCATTCTCACCTTGGGCGACGCCGTCGGCGTCGCCATCGACGGCACGACGCTGTACGTCGCCTACAACGGTAGACTCGACGGCTGGAACACACCCATGGTGGGCACGCTGACGACGCCCTGCCCGTCGTCGACTCTGGTCCAGGAGTTCGAGTGGGTGTGGACCTTCGGGGATGGATCGCCGGAACTCACACACGTTGCCGAGCCCATCCATCTCTACGCGCCGACCGCGACCATCACCGACTATCTCGTGAAGCTTCGCGTCACCGAACGCCAAACGCAGATCAGCCGCTTCGACTCGCTCATCGTCAGCATTCCAAACTACTAGCTTAGCTTCTCGATCGCGGCGCCGCAGGCGGGAGAAAAAAGAAAGCCAGCTCCATGCGGAGCTGGCTCTTCTCGTTGCCGAAACGATCGCGCCGGCGCGTCAGAGACCGAGTTGCGCCTTGACGGCGTCGACCCGATCGAGGGATTCCCAGCTGAAGCTGGCGTCACTGCGACCGAAGTGTCCGTATGCCGCCGTCGGCCCATAGATGGCACGCCGCAGCTGCAGAGCTTCGATGATTCCGTTGGGGGTCAAGTTCCACAATTCACGCACCGCCGCCACGATGGCATCCTCGGCGACATGAGCCGTGCCGAAGCTGTCGACGCGGACGGAGACGGGCTGGGCGACGCCGATGGCATAGGCCAGTTGGAGTTCCAGGCGATCCGCTGCGCCGGCCGCGACGAGGTTCTTGGCCACCCAACGGGCCGCGTAGCTCGCCGAGCGATCGACCTTGCTCGGGTCCTTGCCGCTGAACGCGCCGCCGCCGTGGCGCCCCATGCCGCCGTAGGTATCGACGATGATCTTTCGTCCGGTCAGACCACAGTCGGCATGCGGCCCGCCGAGGACGAAGCGTCCGGTCGGATTCACGAAGTAGCGGACGGCGGCGTGATCCAGCCCCGAGGCCTCGAGGATCGGCTTGGCGACATGTTCCACCATGTCGGCGCGAATGGTCTCCAGCGTCGTCTCGGCCGCGTGCTGCGTCGAGATGACGACCGTGTCGACGCGCACGGGTCGGCCGTCTTCGTACTCGACGGTGACCTGCGTCTTGCCATCCGGGCGCAGGTAGGGAATCTCGCCGCTCTTGCGCACCGCGGCCAGGCGCTCGGCCAGGCGATGAGCCAGGTGAATGGGCGTCGGCATGTACTGGTCGTTTTCGTTCGACGCATAGCCGAACATCAGGCCCTGATCTCCCGCGCCCTGCTCCTCGGGGGAACTGCGATCCACACCCATGGCGATGTCGGGGCTCTGCTCGTCGATCGATGTGATCACCGCACAGGTCTCATAGTCCAGCCCGTAGGAGGCATCGGTGTAACCGATTTCGAAGAGCTTCGCCCGCGTCAGCTTGGGGATGTCCACGTAGATCTTGGTGGTGATTTCGCCCGCGACGAGCGCCATGCCCGTCGTCACCAGGGTCTCGCACGCGACGCGACCGTCCGGGTCCTCCGCCATGATGGCATCGACGACGCTGTCGCTGATCGCGTCGGCCACCTTGTCCGGATGCCCTTCGGTGACGGACTCGGAGGTGAACAGGTTCTTTTCCGCCATGAGATTCCCCAGGAGTAATGTGGGATGCCGCCGTGACGCGGAGGTCAAAAAAAAGCGCCCTCGAGCCGCGAGCGTGAACGCAAAGTTATCAGAACGGGGGTCGTGCCGCAATCGACGGCGGCGGCTCTATTCGCTCAGCCGGCCCTTGAGGCGATCGATCGGCTCGATCGCCACGGGATCGACGCCATAGGCCTGGGCGAGGTAGATGGAGAGGTAGTCCCCGAACTGGGCCAGACTGAGGATCCGCGCCAGCTCCCCGCTGCCACGGCTCTCCAGCGACTCGATGCCATGGACGCTCGAAGCCAGGATCTCCTCGGTCACCATGAAGCGTCGATGCACACGCGGGTGCTCCTGCCGGTCGCGGAGGGCGAGGATGAAGCAGCGCTCGGGCAGGCCGCTGGCGGCGCCGAAGCCCACGATCTCGTTGTGATCGAGCTCGGGAAGCGAGGCGACGTAGGCCAGCGCCTTGCTGTTTTCATTGATCTGTGCCTTCCAACGCCAAGCAGCGGCAGTGGTTAGGGGACAGCCGGCGTACAGGAGTGGGAGCTTGCCGTACAGGCGGCGCGCCAGCCGCCGCGCGGGATTCGACGCGCTCTCCGCCGCGGGGCCCAGCTCGAGAGCCGCGGCGCGCAGCACCGTGTCGGCTTCCGCCAGGGCCGCTTCGACGCCCTGGGCAATTCCCAACCGCGCGAAGCAGTGCAGCAGCGCGCCCACGCCCCAGCCGAGGGCCGCACGCGGCGGAAGTCCAGCCGGCAGGCGCAGCACTGGCACACCGTCGGCGCCCGCGCGTTCGGCGAGCCTGCCGCCGCCGCTGAGCACGAGGCGCGTGATCGCCCTGCCGGAGCTGGCGCAGGCTTCGTAGGCCGAGAGCACCTCCTCGGTCTGGCCGGAATAGCTGCTGAAGACGACGAGCGCGCCATCGAGATCCAGGCGCGGCGCCCCGTAGGCGCGATGCACGCCCAGCTCGGGCAGGCGCAGCTCGCCGCACGCGGCGAGGAGTTCGCCCGCGATGGCGCTTCCACCCATGCCGCAGATCCAGATGCGCGGCGGCCGCTGCGGCAGGCTGTCGAGCTGCGGGACGAAACGCGCCGACTCCGTCAGCTGATCGGGGAGAGCGCCGACGAGGCTCAACATCTCGTCATACGGCTGCGGCTGGATGGACTCTTCGCTCATGATTCCTCGCGGCGCGCGGCGGCATCGTCGTGCAGGAAGCCGCGCAACGAGGCTTGAACGCGCGCGCGCAGGTAGCGATCGACTTCGCCCGCCGTCGAGAGCGCGAGCGCATGCTCGGCCCATTCGCGGGCCTGCCGATACTCGATACTCCGAATCACCCTCTTGATCAGCGGGATGGAAGCTGCATTGGTGCTCAGCTCATCGATCCCCAGGCCCACGAGTACGACGGCGAGCGCGGGATTCGAACCCATCTCGCCGCAGATTCCGACCCAGATTCCCGCCGCCTTCGCCGCGTTGATCGCCGTGCGGATGGTGCGGAGCACGGCGGGATGATGGGGCTGATACAGATAGGACACGCGCTCGTTGGTCCGATCGACGGCGAGAACATACTGCGTCAGATCGTTGCTCCCGATGCTGAAGAAGTCGCACTCCCTGGCGAGTTCGTCCGCGATGGCGACGGCGGAGGGCGTCTCCACCATGATTCCAATTTCGACGTTGTCGGCGATCGCGTGGCCTTCCGCACGGAGCGTCTCACGACAGAACACACTCTCCGTCTGCAGGGCGCGGAGTTCCTCGAGTCCGCTGATCATGGGGAACATGATCCTCATGGGACCATGGGCGCTGGCCCGATAGAGGGCGCGGAGCTGGGTTCGTAGGATCTCGGGGTTCGAGAGCAGGAAGCGGACGCCTCGCCATCCGAGAAATGGATTGTACTCACGCATGCCACCGAGAGCGGTGAGGACCTTGTCCCCGCCGACGTCGAGGGCGCGGAAGATCACGGTGCGACCGCTCGCCCTGTCGAGCACTTCTCGATAACTCTGCAGCTGCTCTGCTTCGCCCGGCAGGCGCTCGGAACGAAAGTAGAAATACTCCGTGCGCACGAGCCCGATCCCCTCCGCCCCATTGGCCAGAGCCAGATCGATCTCGATGGGCAGCTCGATGTTCGCCGCGATCTCGACGCGTCGACCGTCGGGAGTCTCGGCCGGTTCGTCGCGGAGGACCGACAGGCGTTCTGCGACGTCACGACGGCGCCGGATCCGCGCCTCGAAACGCCGGGCGGTGTCCGCATCGGGCTCGACCAGCACACGGCCGGCGCCGCCGTCCATGGCGATTTCCTGCCCGTCTTCGATCCCGGCGAGCACTCCCATGGCGCTCACGACGGCGGGCACGCCGAGACTCCGCGCGATGATCACCGTGTGGCTGTTGGCGCTGCCCTCCTCGAGGCAGAAACCCAGAATCTTGTCCACATCGAGGCTGGCGGTCTCCGACGGCGTGAGGTCGCGGGCCACGAGGACGCGAGGGCCGGCGAGATGCGGAATGCTCTCGTCGCTGCCGCGGAGATTGCGGAGCACACGCTGCTCCACATCGCGGAAGTCGACGATTCTCTCGCGGAAGAGCCCGTCACCACTGAGATCCAGCGGCAGCAGCGCCTGGGCCATGGCTCGGGCGAACGCACTCTCGGCGAGGAGCCGTTCTTCGCGCAGGAGCCGGCGGACTTCGGCGAGGAATTCCTCGTCCTCGAGAATGAGGATCTGGGCATCCAGGATCTTGGCGTGGTCCTGGCCGAGCTTCTGGCGCAGATCCTCGCGCAGATGGAGGAGATCGTCACTCGTGCGCGCCAGCGCGACGTCGAGACGACTCAACTCCTCCTCGGGGCCGTTCGCGGAGCGCGTCGGCCCCACGACCTTCGCGCGCGTCTTCCTCCACACCTGTGTGGTCGCGATGACCAGCCCGTCCGACGCACCGATGCCCTGGAATTGCCTCACGACCTCGAGTCCTCCGCCAGCCCGACCTCGATCAATGCGACCAGTGCCGCGAGAGCCGCCTCGTCCTGCTCGCCTTCGGCATGAATCTCGAGTGTCTCACCATGGCGCGCGACGAGCGAGGCCAGACCGAGGATGCTCTTGGCGTTGGTCTGCAGGCCATCGTAGGAAATCCGGATGTCGCACGGAAAGCGTTTGGCCAGTTTGACGATGGCGCTGGCCGCCCGCAGATGCAGGCCGACCGGATCCGAGATCTTCGCCGTTCCTAACGCCATCGTGTCTTCCTCAAGTCCACGCAAGAAGCCAGCAGGACCCCAAGAGGCCCAGCAGGCAGAGTTCGACCGGCCAGCGGCGCCAGGCGGAGACGCCGCCCAGAGCGAGGGCAATCGTCAGCATCCCCCACCGCGGCCCCACCTGCATCAGCACGGCCGCGGCCGCCGCGACCACACTCACCGCCGCCAGCGTCCGCGTCCAGGCGATGGCTCTGTGCAGCCTGTCCGACTCGATCCAGTCGAGCACCGCCTCGGCCCCGCGAAGGCCGCGCCGGAAGCACCAGAGCCTCAGCCCGATCGCGACGCAGAGGGCAAAGATCCCCCACGCGATCCAGACGGCGCGCGGACTCCACCAGAGGCCCGCCGCGATCGCGGCGAACGCCAGGAGCGGTCGCACGCCCATCCAGATGAAAGCGTCGCCGACCGCACCCAGCTGCCGGCTGAGGGCGTCCAGGAGCACCGGCACCCGTTCCGTCTCTCCGTCGCGCTCCGCCCGGATCCCCGCCCCCAGGGCGAGCCCCGCGACGTACGGATTGCTGTTGCGGAAGCCCAACCACCGTCGGCGCCAAGCGCCGTCGTCGAGCGAGCCGAGATGGGCCTCGGCCACGGAAAGCCAGCCCAGCTCCTGCATTCCGCGCCGATTCCAACTCGCTTGCAGTGCGCAGAGCCGGAGCAGATCCAAGAGGGCCGCCATCTCAGGCGCGCTCCCATTGGCGCGCCTCGGCGAGCCGGCCGCGCAGACGCGCCCGGACATGAACCCGAAAGAGTACAGGCAAGCCCGCCACCGCGGCCAGCTGCCAGAACAGACCAAGCCCCTCGGCCAGGGTGCCCTCCAGGCGGACGCTGCTGGCCAGGAATCGCAGCAGCGAGTAGATCAGCGTCCCGACCAGGGCGCCGCGGAGCAGGTGCAGGGAGAGGCCAGCCAGCTGCATGCGCAGGATCAAGCCAGGACGCCTGGCGAGGCTCTCGTCGTCGACGGCGTCGCGCATGCGGAGCATGAGGGCTCGGACGCCGCGAATCGCCCGCCCTGCGGGCAGCGCGCAGAGAGCGGCACAGACGAGAACGAGACCCTGCGTCGCCTCGTCTCGATGCGCGACCGCGAAGGCGGCGGCGACGGCCACGCTGGACCAATCGCGAATCCGGCTCTCGCCCACCGGAATGTGCTCGGCCGAGAAGACGGTCAGGCAGAGACCCGTCCAGAGACCGGCCTGCGGATCACCGGCGATGGTGCCGGCGATCGTGGCACAGACCAGTGGGTGCGCGAGAAAGGACTGAGCGAATGCCGTCCGATCCAGGCCCGCCAGAGCGGAGAGCAGGGCTGGCGCGATCACGGCTCTTCGATCTGCAGCAACGAGTCCAGGTCGACGGCCGGTGCACCCGGGACGCTCTGGACACGCACCTGCACTCCCGCGCGGCGGATGCTGGCCAGGGCCTGTCGATCTTCTTTGCCGACGAAAACGCCGGTCGAGTCCAGCTCCTGGGTGCGCCCCTCGCTCCGATGCAGGCCTCCGACGAAGACCTCGTCGAATCCAGTGCCCAGGCGCAGCAGCGTGGCCATGTCGAGCGGACTGCCGACGACCACGACCGTGGGACGCGCGTCGTCGCAGGAACGCAGATACGCGGCCCCCGACTCGAGTCCCAGGATCTCGCACTCGATTCCCGGCGGAACGGCGCTCTTGTAGATGCGTGTCTGGAGGCGATCTTCCGCGACGGCGTCGTTCAGGAGGACCAGTCGGGCGGCATGGAGCGCCTCGCAGCAGCCGAGGACGACCTGTCCGTGGATGAGCCGATCATCGATGCGGGCCATGCAGATGTTCATGATTCCAGCTCGAGTCGATCGATGGCGTTGAGTGCCCGGTCGAGGATCTTGGTGACCAAGGCCTCCCCCTCGAGCTCTCCCTGGTTGCCCAAGAAAGTGAGAAGCATCGCAAGATTGACGCCGCCGAGGATCCAACACTCCTCGCGCGAGGCCGCGGCGCGCCGCGCAGCGATGCCGCAACTGCCACCGCCGACATCCACCATCAGGAGTGCCGGACCCGGATGTGCGCACAGCCAGTCGGCGACGGCAGCAACGAGTTCCTCGGCGCCACGGCCGTCGTTGCTGAGCACGTCGACCGACGCGTCGGCGTCGTAGATCTGGCGCGCGCTCTTCAGCAGCGCCTCACCCAATTGTCCGTGGGTCACGAGCAGCGCGTGCATGCGCCCTCACTCAAGATCGTGTTGTAGATATCGCCAAGTATTTCCGGATTCTGACATGGTTTCGATGAGCTTGCGATTGAATTCCTCTGCGGACTCGATGCCGTAGGTTCGCAACATGAAATCGAGAGCAATGACCTCTGCGATCACCGAGCTGTTCTTGCCAGCCACGATGGGCACGACCACGCGTGGGATCTTGACGCCGAGATACTCCGTCTCCTCGCGGTCCAGACCATGCCTGTCGTAGTCTCGATCGTCATTCCACTCCTCCAGCCGGACCTCGACCTCGATCCGCTTCTGCATTCGGATCGAGCGCACGCCGAAGACGGGCAGAATATCGACGATGCCGACGCCGCGAATCTCGAGAACATGACCAATCCCCTCGCGGCGCCCGCCCATGAGGACGTCACTGCTGCGCTTGACGACCTGCACGAGGTCGTCGGCGACGAGCCTGTGACCACGCTCGACCAAGTCGAGTGCCGTCTCGCTCTTGCCGATCCCACTGCGCCCGGTAAACAGGAGACCGACGCCGTAGCAATCGACGAGGGTGCCGTGCAGTGAGAGCCGGGGCGCAAAGAGATCCGCCAGCACATCACGCAGCAAGAGGGTCAGTTCGTCGGTCGCCAGCCGCGAGAGAACGATGGGAGTCTGGTCGCGTTCCGCCTCTTCGATGACGACCCTTGGCAGAGCGCGCCCGTTGGCGACGAAAAGGCCGGGTACGTTGAGGCCGAGGATGCGCCGGATCGCCACCCGCTGATCTGCCTCGGAGATGGACTCGAGAAAGCCGCACTCGGACATACCCAGGATCTGCACCCGCTCTTCGTGATAGCCGTCGACGAAGCCCATGAGGCCCATGCCGGGACGATGGACGTCCGCGTGGGCGACCCGGGCCCGACTGTCGAGCACAGAAGTGAGCGCCTCCAGTTCGGTGAGCTGACGGAGACGCTCGACGATCTGTTCGAAACGATAACCCTCGCTCACGCGGTCATTCTTCGTCGGGGGGAATGTGCGCAGAATCGAGTTCATCCACCAGCCCCACGTCAGGACTCGGGATGGATGGTTCCACCCGCCTGCGGCGATCGGCACGCTTGGTCTTGTAGCGGCGCAATTGCTGATCCATGCTCGACGCGGCCTTTTCGACGGAACTCAGCATGTCGTCACTACTGATCTTCGCGTGAAAATCCTTGCCGTGAGCGTGCAGGTGGATGTCGCAGATATTGTCGACTCGTTCTTGCGTGAGAGTGAAACGGACATTCTGCAGTTCGCTGACATATCTCGTGAACTTATCGGCGCGTTCTTCGGCGGTCGTGCGGACGCGCCTGCTGATTTCGTAGTTTCTTGCGGTGATTTCAAGATTCACGAGATCCCTCCTCCGGGCTCGGGTGAGGGTCGACGCGCCGGCTCGATCCCGAAAGTGGTCGGGTCATGATCCGAGTTAGCTTGCGCGCCGACGAGCGAAGTACGAATGAATGTAACGCGTCCGCCGGGGGCGTGGAAAGAGTGGAATTGAGAGGGGCCGAAGTCGGCCCCCCTCCGCCAATTCAAGGGCCCTAGTAGGTCTTGCGCATCCGCGCGGGCAGGATGTGGAGCTGCTCGCGATACTTCGCCACTGTGCGTCGCGCGATGTTCAAGCCTTCCCCCTTGAGGATATCCACAATCTTCTGATCGCTGAGCGGCCGGCGCTTGTCCTCGTTGTCGATGATCTCGCTGATGCGTGTCTTCGCAGCCTTCGACGACATGTTCTCGCCGTCGTCGGTGTCGAGGCTGCTGCTGAAGAAGTACTTCAGCTCGAAGACGCCACGCGGCGTCTGCACATACTTGTTCGTCGTCACGCGGCTGACGGTCGACTCATGCATCCCGATGCGCGTGGCGACCTGTTGAAGCGTGAGAGGCTTGAGCGCGACCTGGCCCTTTTCGAAGAAATCCCGCTGCTCTTCGACGATACACTGCATCACCTTGACGATGGTACGGCGCCGCTGTTCGATCGTCTGGATCAACCAACGAGCGCTGTTCAGCTTGCCCAGGATGAACTCGCTGGTTTCCTTGTCGCCCTCTTCCTTGCTACGGGTCAGCTCGTCGCGATAGGCGCGGCTCACACGAAGCCTGGGGATGTTGGCGTCGTTGAGGTACACGATGTACTCGCCTTCGACCTTGTCGACGATGAGATCGGGGACGACGTACTTTGCGTCGTCTCCAAAAGTCGACAGGCCGGGCCGCGGATCGAGTTGACCGATCTCCTGGGCGATTTCCTGCACTTTGTTGGCCGAGACCTTCATCTCCTTGGCGATTTCGCCGAACTTGCGATTCTTCAACGCATCGAAGTGATCCCGGACGATGGTCGCCGCCTGGGAGTTTTTCTGCCCCATCGCGTCCAGCTGGAGCAACAGAGCTTCGCGAAGGTTGCGCGCGCCAATCCCGGGAGGATCGAAGTTCTGGATGATGGCGAGCACACCTTCCACCCGCGCGATCGAGGTGTCAAACTCCCGGGCGATGGACGAAAGCTCGACCGTGAGAAAGCCATCGGAGTTCAGGCTGCCGATGATGTACTCGCCGATCAGCGCGTCCAGGCCGTCGTCGACGCCAAGATGGAGCTGTGTGGTCAGCTTGTCGACGCCACTCTCTTGGGCGACGGCGACGCGCTCGTATCGATCGTCGAGATCCTCGTGCTCCTGCTCGTAGACCGCTCCACTGAAGCCATCATTGAAGTACTCGTCCCAGTCGATCTCTTCCTTACCGGTTTCCTCTTCGCCATTTTCGCTATTCGTCGAAGCGTCAGCCTCTTTCGGCTCGTTCTCGAGATCTTGCCCTTCCTCATCGTCCTCGAGGGGATCGATCTCCTCGAGCATGGGATTGGCCATCATCTCCTGTTTGAGGATCTGTTCGAGTTCGAGCGTGGGGACCTGCAGGAGCTTGAGAGCTTGCTGCAGTTTTGGCGTCATGACGAGCCGTTGGCTCATCTGTTGGCGGAGTCCGAACTTCATCTCCATGAGACTGCCTCGATGTCGCTATGCCCGACCCAGCTTGAAGCCGTCGCCGAGGTAGACCCTGCGGGCCAACTCGTTCTCGACGATTTCTTCCGCGGTTCCCGAGACGGCGATCCGTCCGTCCGCCAGAATGTAGGCTCGCTCCGTGATGCTGAGAGTGTCGTGGACGTTGTGGTCTGTGATGAGGACGCCCAAGCCCCGATCCTTCAGGCGGCGCACGATGCTCTGCACATCCTGCACGGCGATGGGATCGATGCCTGCGAAGGGCTCATCGAGGAGAATGAATGAGGGCTTGGTCGCCAGTGCGCGCGCGATTTCGACGCGCCGTCGTTCTCCACCGGAGAGTTGGTAGCCTTGGGCCTTGCGCACGTGGATGACACCCAACTCCTCGAGTAACTCGTCGCAGCGTTCCTCGATCTCTTTCGAGCTGAGAGGCATCGTCTGGAGGATCGCTTTGACATTGTCTTCTACCGAGAGCCTTCGGAAGATCGAAGCCTCCTGAGGGAGGTATCCGATCCCAAGCCGGGCACGGCGGTACATGGGCAGCGATCCGATCTCGACTTCGTTGAGGTAGACTCGACCGCCCGCCGGCTTGATGAACCCGACGAGCATGTAGAAGGTCGTTGTCTTCCCCGCCCCGTTCGGCCCCAGGAGCCCCACGACTTCGCCGGTGTGAACTTCGAGGCTGACCCCGTCGACCACCCGGCGCGCGCGATACTCCTTGATCAGCTCACGGCACGAGAGCGACTTCCGTGCCACGTCGTTCACGGCTGTTCCTTTCCATTTCCGGTCGTTTCCCCGCCAGTCCCGGCGATGGCGCTGCCACTGACCTGATCGAGGATCACCAGATTGGTCAGATTCGGGTCGGTCTCCAGGCCATATCCGGTCAGGACCTGGTCGCCATCGGTGAAGTGGACGAATTGATCCGTGTGAATCAGTTCCCGCGCGTTGTCCCAATACAGGATCTCGCTGCGCAGGATTCGACCGTCCTCGGTGACGACGACGACATCTCCGCGCGCAACCGTGTCGTAGCTGTTCTCATCGACCTCGCCCGACCTCGAGGTCAGCGTCGCGTCCTTATCGCCTTCGCGGAAGAAGAGCATGCGAACTTCGCTGAGATGCAGGAGCGGGTCGTCGGCAAAGCGTTGCGCGCTGCTCCCCCACAGCTCCCACACGGGAACCCCCGCCTGGGTCTGCGTCGTGTGATATTCGTAGGTGGTCTGGACGGGAGAGTCGCTCACCTCCTGCTGTGCGGGCGGCTCGACCTCAGTGCAGGCGGCGAGCAGAAGCAACAGGAAGCTCGTCGTAACGGCGATGGAACCAGGTCCACTCGGACGGGGCCCGCCGGATGAGCTCTTCGAGAGCCTGATTGCAGCGCGTCGTGAAACTGAGCTCATCGTCATCGTCTCTCCAGCGCAAGTGTGCTCCGAGGAACACGCGATGTCCCGCGGGATCGCGACGGATGCCCACCGCGACGGCGGTGGCTCCGCTCCAACGACACAGTCTCGCGGGCCCCAGCGCCGTCGGCGCGGGAGACCCGAACCAGGGCGCCATGGTGCTGCTCACCGCGCTGCGATGGTCCGCGAGGAGAGCCAGACAGCCTCCACGCTTGAGCCACCGCGCCGCGCCCCAACGCTCGCGCCGGCGGTCGAAGCTCCGCAGTCCCTTATGCATACGCTCGGCGCGCAGCCATTGATCCACGTGGCGATTGTGCGGGTCCGCCGTCACCACCGCCATCGTGCCCAGATTCGAGGCGAGCCAGCCCCCCAAGAGCTCCCACGCGCCGAGATGAGACGTGAGCAGCACGAGCGGCTCGCCGCTCTCGGCCAGGGCCAGCAGGCGCGCCCTGTCCTCGGCGGCGATCCAGACGCCTCGATCGTCCCGCAGACTGTCCAAGAGCGCGTCGGCGAGATTCAGCAAAGACGCCTTCGCCAACGCCTTGCGCTCGCCCGCGTTCGACACGGGAAAGGCGCATTCGAGTTGACCAAGTGCGATGCGACGCTCCGCACGTCGCGTCCACCACGCGAAGCTCGACAGGAAGCGTAACTCTGCTCGGGCGATCTCTCTGGGCGAGCGTCGGAGCTGGGCTGTGAGAACGCGAACGATTCCGTAGAAGAGGCGACGCCGCAGACGGCGCCAGGTCGGAACTCTTTCGGCTTCGGTTGGGCTCCGGGGCCCCGCTTCTAGACTCTGTTTCACTTGATACGAAGCGGGAAAGGTCCTGTCAAGCAAGGATAGTGCCAAGCGTAGAATGACTCCCCGAAGCCCCCTGTGATGCCCCTTGTCATGGGCCCCTCTGCTGCACTAGCGACCGGCCTCACACGGCGAAGCCGAGGCGCAGGATGTCGTGGAGATGCACGACGCCGACGGGGCGCGTCCCCTCGACCACGACCAACTGGGTGATCGCACCGCCTTCGTTGCCCTCCATGCTCCGCAGCGCGGCTCGGGCCAGGCAGTCCGGAGCGACGCTGCGCGGATGGCGACTCATGAAATCGTCGACCGGTCGCTGCAGCGCCGTGTCGTCGGTCAGGAGAATGCGCTTCAGGTCGCCGTCGCTGAGGAATCCTGCGAGCGCGCCGTCGTTGGCGAGCACGAGCGTGCAACCGAGACGCTTCGCGCTCAGTTCGACGAGCGCGTCGCGCAGCGAGCTCCCCACGCGTACCGTCGGCATTTCGCTCCCCGAGTGCATGAGTTCGGAGACTGTCGTGCGGAGCGCCCGTCCGAGGGCGCCGCTGGGATGGAAGAGCGCGAAGTCCTCGCGCTGGAAGTCGCGCAACTCCAACAGCGTCATGGCGAGCGCGTCGCCCAGCGCCAGAGCCGCCGTCGTGCTCGTCGTCGGCGTGAGTTCGAGGGGGCACGCCTCGCGATCGACGGGTGTGATCAGGGCAAGATCGGCCTCGCACGCCAGGCGCGATTCGGCCCGCGTACTGATCGCAATGCTGCGCACGCCCATCGATCGCAGCGAACTCTGCAGCATGAGGATCTCCTCGTTTGCACCGCTGCGGCTGAGTGCCAGGAGCAGATCCTCCGCGCTGGCGATTCCCAGGTCGCCGTGGAGAGCCTCGACGGGATGGACGAACAGCGCCGGTGTGCCGGTGCTGGTCATGGTCGCGGCGATCTTGCGCGCGATCAGCCCACTCTTGCCCAGACCGGTGACGAGGATCCTGCCGCTGCAGCCGTAGATCCAGCGCACTGCCGTCGCGAAGGGTTGACCCAGCGACGCATGAAGGGCGTTGATCGCCACCGCTTCTTCCGCGAGCACGCGCCGCCCCATCGCTACGATCTCGGCCGCATCCGCGCGCTCGGCCCGGTCGGGATGACCGCGGCGGGTGGGTTCGTGGCGCTTCTGGGCGTCGGGCATTCAGATCTCCTCCGTCAAACCGAAGCGTGTCGCGATCTTCGGCCACGCCGGATTGCAGCGCAGCAGAAAATCGCAGAACTCCCGAACCGCGCCGCGTCCACCCTTCGCCTTCGTCAGGATGTCCACGCGCCGGCGCAGCTCGACCGCGGCATCGGCCGGCGCCGCCGACAGGCCCACCGCATCGAGCATCGGCAGATCGACCCAATCATCGCCCATGGCGGCGAGCTGCCTCAAGTCGAGTCGCCAAGCCTGGGCAATCTCCGAGAGCGCACCCAACTTCTCGCTGCGCCCGAGCAGACAGGGATCGAATCCGAGTTCGTCGGCGCGCCTCTGGACGACCGGACTCTGGCGGCCAGAGAGGATCGCCAAGCGCATCCCCGTCTCGCGCAGCAGCACGATCCCGAGGCCGTCGCGCGCGTGGAAACTCTTGAGAAACTCGCCGTCGGGACCGTAGTGGAGGCGCCCGTCGCTGAGGACGCCATCGACGTCGAGGACGAGCCCGCGGATCGCCGCTGCCCGGTCGCGCAGCGGGTTCAGTTCGACCGTAGCCACAGATGCCGATGCAGCTCGACGACTTGAGGCAGCCAGCTGCGCAACGAATCGAGGGGAAGTTGCGTCGCCGGATCGCTCCAGGCCCGCGAGGGCTCGGGATGGGCTTCCAGGAACAGACCCTGGACTCCGGCGGCCACGGCGGCGCGGGCCATCAGGGGAGCCATGGCAGGCGTCCCACCGGAGATTCCCCCTTGCGCGCTCGGCTGCTGCAGGGAATGCGTCACGT
>Ga0326597_10001405_pt1 | contig 39209 bp, 36 predicted proteins | sample RVTome_12_FD_203789 | JGI IMG/M metagenome (GOLD analysis project Ga0326597, IMG submission 203789) | Soil microbial communities from uranium-contaminated site in the Upper Colorado River Basin, Wyoming, United States - RVT100D185 | ecosystem: Environmental > Terrestrial > Soil > Contaminated >... | reverse complement strand
TGACTTGCAAGACATCGGAGGCGCCCAGGCCGCGACCGCGCGGATTGGGCGTGACGACGGAAGCGGTCAGGGCGACGCGCTTCGCATCGGAGGGGAGCATGCGCGCGGCATGGGCCGCGCTCACCGACCCTTCGCTGTGGCCGACGAAGGTCCAGTCGAGCGGCCCGAACTTTTTCGTGACGGCATCGATGACCGCCTTCACGTCCTCGCCGTAACGCCGGGTCTCGCGAAACTCAGGCCAGAAATTCGGTTGCTGATCGCTCGGAGCATCCAATACCACCGTGAGAAAGCCGTCCTCGAGGAAAAAACGCCGCGCCCGGATCAGAAAGTTGCCGCGCAAGTCGTTCCGGATCTGCCCCCCGTCGACGCGCAGGTGGATGTAGCCGGGGGACCCCGGAAAGATCGCCACGGCGTGGGTGAATTTCGTCGCTCCGGGCGCATGCGTCACCAGCGCCGTGATGCTCCTGCCCGGAAGTTGGGCGACGATCAGCTCGTTCGCGAACGCGGCATTGGGATCCTTGTCCTGGGCGTAGGTGAAATGCGATGAGCAGGCGAGCGCTGCCCCGAGCACCAGCAGGTCCTGGAAGATTTTGCGCATCGCCCCTGCTCGTTACCCCTCAGAGTTTCTTTTCACCCAGCGTCTGATGATGGCGCTGCTGCTTCTCGTCGATTTTCTTCCTGTCCAGCGCATCCCGGATCTGCCGCGCGACGTTGTCCTCGCCCGGGGGCGAGAACAGCTTGCTGTCATCGACCTTGTAGCGCGCCATGGTGTCCGCGTCGGCAATTTCGCGTGCCCGGGCGCGCAGCCTCACTTCCGCGAGCCGGTTCCGGAGCGGCCGCGATATCCAGGCGAGGAGCTTCCAGAGGACGATCAGCCCGATCGCAAGGAGCGCGATCGTCACCCACGTCCTGGTCGCCCTGCAGGCCGGCGCCGACAGCGGCGCGCCCAGGCATGTCCAGACGTACGCCCATCCGAGTTCGAGCTGCCCCGTTATCTGTCTGAGGATTCCCACCTGAACGGGTCCCCGCTACCGGTCACGATTGCTTGTCTCGGAAGGGGCACTTGTCCCGGACGCAGTCGGCATAGATGTGCAGCGAATGGTCGTGGATCCGGTAGCCGCGGTCGCGGGCGATCTTCTCCTGCCGCTTCTCGATCTCGGCGTCGAAGAATTCCTCCACGTGCCCGCACTGCACGCACACGAGATGGTCGTGATGCCCGCCCCGGTTGAGTTCGAACACCGCCTTGCCGGTCTCGAAGTGATGGCGGATGAGCAGCCCCGCCTGCTCGAACTGGGTGAGGACGCGGTAGACCGTCGCGAGCCCGGTATCGGTGCCGTCCTTGGTCAGTATCCTGTAGATGTCCTCGGCGGAGAGGTGCCGCACCGGGCTTTTCTCGAAAAGCTCGAGTATGCGCAGGCGCGGCAGCGTCGCCTTGAGGCCTATCGTCTTGAGATCGTCGGGCGAACTCAACGCGCGTCCCTGTCGGGATGATCGGGGGTCGGTTATCATATTCGCATTTTTCCACCTTGGATACCGTGCCCGCGCATCCGTGACAGGCGAGTCCGCGAACCCCGCCGCTCTGCCGATCGGTCGCCCGGCCGTCCAGCCACCTCAGCTCTGCATGCTTTTGCGCGCAATCCCGGTTCTCGCATGGCTCGTCGCCGGCTGCACTTACGTGCCGCTGCTCACGCCCTACAAGATGGACATTCAGCAAGGCAATGTCGTCACAAAGGAGATGGTTGCGAGGCTGGAGCGGGGGATGACGCGTGCCCAGGTGCGCTTCACGCTGGGCACGCCGATGGTGGTGGACCCGTTCCGCGCGGACCGCTGGGACTATGTCTACTTGTACATGAAGGGGGGCGCCATAACCGAGCAGCGCCGCATCGTGGTGGTCTTCAAGGACGACAGGCTCGAGCGCATCGAGGGCGACGTGGTGCCCGCCAGCGCCGGCGGCGCGACGACGGCTAAACCCGCCCCGCCGGCGGACGGCGCCCGTTCGGCGCAGAACGCGGAGAGGTGACGAAAGACATGGCACAGATCAGGCTGGCCGTAGCAGGCAGCTCCGGGCGCATGGGCCGCGCGCTGATCGAGGCGGTGCTCGCCGCGTCCGATCTGAAGCTCGCTGCGGCGCTCGAGCAGAAGGGCAATGCCCATGTCGGCAAGGATGCCGGCGAGCTGGTCGGCACGCCGGGCGGGGTGAGGGTCGGCGACGATGTCGCCAGGGCCGTCGCGGGCGCCGACGTATTCATCGATTTCACGCGCCCCGAGGGCACGATCGCGCATGTCGCCGCCTGCCGCCAGCAAGGCGTCAACATGGTGATCGGGACGACCGGTTTTGGCGACGCCCAGCAGAAGGAGATCGCCGCCGCCGCGCGCGATGTCGCGATCGTGATGTCTCCCAATTTCAGCGTGGGCGTGAATGTCGCGTTCCGGCTGCTCGAGGTCGCAGCGCGAGCGCTCGACCGGGGCTACGACGTCGAGATCGTGGAAGCGCACCACCGGCACAAGGTGGACGCGCCTTCCGGCACCGCGTTGCGCATGGGGGAAGTGGTGGCACGGGCGCTCGGCCGCGACCTGAAGCAGCACGCGGTCTTTGGGCGCGAGGGCGTCACCGGCGAGCGCAAGGATGAGACCATCGGCTTTGCCACCGTGCGCGGAGGCGACCTGGTGGGCGATCACACCGTGATGTTCATCGGGGCCGGCGAGCGGCTGGAAATTTCCCATCGGGCCTCGAGCCGGGCCAATTTCGCGCGCGGCGCGCTGCGCGCCGCGCGCTTCGTCGCGACGAAGCAGAACGGCCTGTTCGACATGGCCGACGTCCTCGGTTTCAAGTGACGGGTTGCCCCGGCGCTGAAGCGCCGGGCGCGTTGCCGGAGAGCGCCGGCTCGCGTATAATTCGCTCGGTTGGCGGGAGGGGCTGTAAAGCCCGTCCCGCTTTGTGTATCTACACTTGAAATCAAGGGGTTAGCGTGTCGCGGGTTCCCGCCATCCTGGTGCTGAAAGATGGCACCGTTTTCCGCGGCATCTCGATCGGCGCCGAGGGCCTGGCCGCGGGGGAGGTGGTGTTCAACACCGCCATGACCGGCTACCAGGAAATCCTCACCGATCCATCCTACTGCCGCCAGATCGTCACCCTGACGTATCCGCACATCGGCAACACCGGCGCCAACGCCGTGGACGTCGAGTCGGACCGGATTCATGCCGCGGGACTCGTGATCCGCGACCTGCCGCTGCTGTCCTCCAACTGGCGCCAGCAGTGGACGCTCTCCGAATTCCTCGCGCGCCACGGCGTGCCGGCGATTGCCGATATCGATACGCGCAAGCTCACGCGCATCCTGCGCGACAAGGGGGCCCAGGACGGCTGCCTGATGGCAGGCAACGTGGACGAGAAGGAGGCGCTCAAGGCCGCACGCGCATTCCCGGGCCTGGTCGGCATGGATCTCGCCAAGGTGGTGAGCTGCAGCCAGCCTTTTGCGTGGGACGAGAGCGTGTGGAAGCTGGGCGAGGGCTTTGGCCGCCACGCCGATTTCCGCTTTCATGTCGTTGCCTACGACTACGGCATCAAGCGCAACATCCTGAGAAAGCTCGTTTCGCGCGGCTGCCGGGTGACGGTTGTTCCGGCGCAGACGCCCGCCGACAAGGTGCTGCCGATGCAGCCCGACGGCATTTTTCTCTCCAACGGCCCGGGTGATCCCGAGCCTTGCGATTACGCGATCCGCGCGATCCGCAAGTTCCTCGATATCGGCATTCCGACCTTCGGCATCTGCCTCGGGCACCAGCTGATGGGGCTGGCGAGCGGGGCGAAGACCCTGAAGATGAAATTCGGCCACCACGGCGCGAATCACCCGGTGCAGGATCTCGAGACCGGCCGGGTGATGATCACGAGCCAGAACCACGGCTTCGCGGTGGATCCGGCAACGCTGCCGCCGACCGCCCGCGTGACGCACGTTTCGCTGTTCGACGGCAGCCTGCAGGGCTTCGCGCGCACCGACCGGCCCGCGTTCTGCTTCCAGGGCCACCCCGAGGCGAGCCCCGGCCCGCACGACGTGGACTACCTGTTCGACAAGTTCGTGACGCTGATGGAGCAGCATGCCAAGGCGGAAGTGAGAAGGCCGATGGAGTCTGTCGCGGCGCCGTCCGATAGTTCCCACCCCTCATCCCTCATCCCTCATCCCTCATCCCTCGGCTGAGCATGCCTAAGCGCACAGACATCAAGAGCATCCTGATCATCGGTGCCGGGCCGATCGTGATCGGCCAGGCGTGCGAGTTCGACTATTCGGGCGCGCAGGCGTGCAAGGCGCTGAAGGAGGAGGGCTACCGCGTCGTCCTCGTGAACTCCAACCCCGCCACCATCATGACCGACCCGGAGATGGCGGACGCGACCTACATCGAGCCGGTCAATTGGCAGATGGTGGAGAGAATCATCGCGGCCGAGCGCCCGGATGCGCTGCTGCCGACGATGGGCGGCCAGACCGGGCTCAACTGCGCGCTCGATCTCGCCCGCAACGGCGTGCTTGAGAAGTACGGCGTCGAGATGATCGGCGCGACGCGCGAGGCGATCGACAAGGCCGAGGACCGCGAAAAGTTCAAGCAGGCGATGGAGCACATCGGGCTCGCGAGCCCGCGCTCCGCGCTCGCGCACAGCATGGAGGAAGCGCTGCAGGTGCAGACGATGGTGGGCTTTCCGACGATCATCCGGCCTTCCTTCACGCTCGGCGGCACCGGCGGCGGCATCGCCTACAACAAGGACGAATTCATCGCGGGCGTCGAGCGGGGACTGGACGCGAGTCCCACGCGCGAAGTGCTGATCGAGGAGTCGGTGATCGGCTGGAAGGAATTCGAGATGGAGGTGGTGCGGGACCGCAAGGACAACTGCATCATCGTGTGCTCGATCGAGAATCTCGACCCGATGGGCGTGCACACCGGCGACTCGATCACCGTCGCGCCGGCGCAGACGCTGACCGACAAGGAATACCAGATCATGCGCAACGCGGCGATCGCGTGCCTGCGCGAGATCGGGGTCGACACCGGCGGCTCGAACGTCCAGTTCGCGGTGAACCCGGCCAACGGGCGCCTGGTGATCATCGAGATGAATCCGCGGGTGTCGCGCTCCTCCGCGCTTGCCTCCAAGGCGACCGGATTCCCGATCGCGAAGGTCGCCGCCAAGCTCGCCGTGGGCTACACGCTGGACGAGCTCAGGAACGAGATCACCGGCGGGGCGACGCCCGCGTCGTTCGAGCCGACCATCGACTACGTGGTGACCAAGGTGCCGCGCTTCGCTTTCGAGAAGTTCCCCGACGCCAACGACCGCCTGACGACGCAGATGAAATCGGTGGGCGAGGTGATGGCGATCGGCCGCACCTTTCAGGAGTCGTTCCAGAAGGCGCTGCGCGGGCTGGAGGTGGGGGTGGACGGCCTGAACCAGCGCACGCGGGACCGCGAGACGATTGAAAGAGAGCTGGGCGATCCCGGCCCCGAGCGCATCTGGTACGTCGGCGACGCGTTCGAGAATGGATTCACGCTGGAGGAAGTACACGAGCTGACCCGCATCGACCCGTGGTTTCTCGCCCAGATCAAGGAGATCGTGGACATCGAAATGGAGCTCGACGACCGCAAGCTCGCAGAAATTGATGCCGGGCCGATGCGGGAGCTCAAGCGCAAGGGTTTTTCCGATCGCCGGCTCGCGCACCTCTTCAAGACACGGGAAGACGAAGTGCGCGCCCGGCGCCACGAGCTGGAGGTGCGGCCGGTGTTCAAGCGGGTAGATACCTGTGCCGCCGAGTTCGCCACGGCCACCGCGTATATGTATTCGACCTACGAGGAAGAGTGTGAGGCGCAGCCCACCGACCGCAAGAAGATCATCGTGCTGGGCGGCGGGCCCAACCGCATCGGCCAGGGCATCGAGTTCGACTATTGCTGCGTGCACGCCGCGCTCGCGCTGCGCGAGGACGGGTTCGAGACCATCATGATCAACTGCAACCCCGAAACGGTCTCGACCGATTACGACACCTCCGACCGGCTCTACTTCGAGCCGGTGACGCTGGAGGACGTGCTCGAGATCGTCCATGTCGAGAAGCCCACCGGCGTGATCGTCCAGTTCGGCGGACAGACGCCCCTCAAGCTCGCGCGCGACTTGGAGGCGAACGGCGTGCCCATCATCGGCACCTCGCCCGACTCGATCGACATGGCGGAGGATCGCGAGCGCTTCCAGAGGCTGCTCAACCGGCTGAAGTTGAGGCAACCGCCCAACCGCACCGCGAGGAGCGCGCAGAAAGCGCTCGCGTTGGCGGAGGAAATCGGCTACCCCCTGGTGGTGCGACCGTCCTACGTGCTGGGCGGCCGTGCCATGGAGATCGTCTACCAGCAGAGCGATCTCGAGCGCTATATGCGCGAGGCGGTCAAGGTGTCGAACGACTCGCCGGTGCTGCTCGACCATTTTCTGAACGACGCCACCGAAGTGGACGTGGACGCGGTATGCGACGGCGACGAGGTGATCATCGGCGGCGTGATGGAGCACATCGAGCAGGCCGGCGTGCATTCCGGCGATTCCGCCTGCTCCCTGCCGCCGTACTCGCTCACGCCGGAGATGCAGGTGGAGCTCAAGCGCCAGACCGTCGCGATGGCACATGCGCTGAAGGTAGTGGGTCTGATCAACGTGCAGTTCGCGATCCAGGACGGAGTGGTGTACGTGCTGGAGGTCAACCCCCGCGCCTCGCGCACCGTGCCGTTCGTATCCAAGGCAACCGGCGTGCCGCTCGCCAAGATCGCGGCGCGCTGCATGGCGGGAAAATCGCTCGCCGACCAGGGCGTGGTGGGCGAGATCGTTCCGCCGTACTACTCGGTCAAGGAGGCGGTATTCCCGTTCATCAAGTTCCCGGGCGCCGATACCATACTGGGCCCGGAGATGAAGTCCACCGGTGAGGTGATGGGTGTCGGCCTGACTTTCGCCGAAGCCTTCGTGAAGTCGCAGCTCGCCTCGGGTGATGATCTTCCTGTGACCGGGAAGGTATTCGTCAGCGTGCGCGACGAGGACAAGCCGCGCACCATCGAGATCGCGCGCAAGCTCCTGAGCCTCGGCTTCACGCTGGTTGCCACTCGCGGCACGGCGGCCGCGCTCGCGGCCGCGGGTCTCGGCGTAATGCCGGTGAACAAGGTGCAGGAAGGGCGGCCGCACATCGTGGACATGATCAAGAACGGCGAGATCTCGCTCATCGTCAACACGGTGGAAGAGAAGCGGGTGGCGGTGCGCGACTCCTACGTCATCCGCCGCGCCGCGCTGCAGGAGCGGGTGCCGATCTTCACCACGCTCGACGGGGCGCGCGCCGCGTGCGCGGGCATCGAGCAGGGGACGGAGCTCCGCGCCTACGTGATGCAGGAACTGCACGCCGGATTGCAGCGGGGAGCGGCGCGGGTGTCCTGATGGGCAAGATCCCGATCACGCTCACCGGCGCGGAGAAGCTGCGCGCCGAGCTGCAGGAACTGAAGACGGTGCAGCGGCCGGCGATTTCCACGGCAATCGGCGAGGCGCGTGCCCACGGCGACATCGCGGAGAACGCGGAATACCATGCCGCCAAGGAGCGACAAGGCTTCATCGAGGGCCGCATCTCCGACCTCGAGGCGAAGCTCGCCAACGCCCAGATCATCAATCCCGCCCTGCTCGACGCCGACGGGCGCTGCGTGTTCGGAGCCACCGTGGACCTCGAGGACATGAAGAGCGGGGAAGTCGTGACCTACCAGATCGTCGGCGACGACGAGGGCGACATCAAGCAGGGCAAGGTCTCGATCGGCTCGCCGCTCGCTCGCGCCCTGATCGGCAGGTACCCGGGCGACGTCGCCGAGGTGAAGGCCCCGGGCGGGGTGCGCGAATACGAGATCCTCGACGTGAAATACATTTGAACCGCCAAGCCGCCAAGAGGCATTCAAGAACTACAATTCAGGATAATTAATTCGGGTCCTTACTGGAGTTGAATGCTCTTTGGCGTCTTGGCGGTTAATTCTGGTAGTGGCGCTTGGAACGGTATCGCGGCTTCTTGCCCCGGCGCGGCGCGGGTTTCGGTTCGGCGGATTCCGGGCGCGGCCGGAAAACGACCAGGATCTTTCCGATGTGCTGCACCGGGCTGGCGGAGAGCGCCGCGCAGATGCTCCCGATCAGCGCCTCGCGCGCGCGGCGGTCATCGCCCAGCACCCGGATCTTGATGAGCTCGAGGCCTTTCAGCGCGTTGTCGATCTCGTGGAGCACCGCGGGCGTGAGGCCCGCCTCTCCGATCATGATCACCGGACGCAGGTGATGGGCGCGGGCGCGCAGCGCGCGCCGCTCGGCTGGATTCAGTTCCTTCATCGGGGCAAGCGAGTGTAGCGGATGGGGCGGGTACGCGGCAAAACGTGGATGCAGGAGCACGTCGCGGACCGCTACGTGAAGCGCGCGCGCGCCGAAGGCATGCGCTCGCGCGCCTCCTACAAGCTCGAGCAGATCGCCGGGCGTGACCGGCTGCTCGCTCCGGGCATGCTGGTGGTGGATCTCGGCGCGGCGCCGGGGGGATGGTCTCAGGTCGCGGCGCGGGGAATCGCGCCGGGCGGGCGCGTGATCGCGCTCGATTCACTCGACATGCCCGGGCTTGCGGGCGTGACCCTCGTCCGGGGGGATTTCCGCGACGCGGAGGCGGTAGAGGCACTGGAGCGCGCGCTTGCCGGAAGCAAGGCGGACCTTGTGCTCTCGGATATGGCCCCCAATTTAAGTGGTATTCCCGCAACGGACCAGGCCCGCGCGCTGGAGCTCGCTGAAATGGCGCGGGACTTTGCGTCGAAGCATTTGAAACCGCAGGGCAATTTCCTGGTCAAAGCGTTTCAGGGAGCGGGCTTCGAAAATTTCGTCAAGAGTCTGCGCGGGCGGTTTCGTACGGTCGCCGTCCGCAAGCCGGAGGCATCCAGGAGCCGTTCGCGCGAAGTCTACGTGCTGGCGAAGGGGTTGCGGCGGGCGTGAGTGTGGCACGGCTGCGCCGCATGCCAAAAGAGACTAGAATTGAGCCGGTTGGAACTGAGGAGCAAGCTTGAATAACCTCGTGAAAAATATAGCGATCTGGCTGGTGATCGCGCTGGTGCTGATGACGGTGTTCAACCAGTTCAGCACGCGCCAGGCCGCCCAGAAGGCGATCGAGTATTCCCAGTTCATCGAGGAGGTGAAGCAGGGGCGGATCGCCAAGGTCACGATCGAAGGCCGGGTGTTGAAGGGCGTGAAGACGACCGGGGAGCGCTTCACCACCTATTCGCCCTCCGACCCGTGGCTGGTGTCGGACCTCCTGAAGAACGGCGTGATCATCGAAGCGAAGCCCGAGGAGGAGCCCTCGCTCCTCATTAACATCTTCGTGTCGTGGTTCCCGATGCTGCTTCTCATCGGCGTGTGGATCTTCTTCATGCGCCAGATGCAGGGCGGGGGCCGCGGCGGTGCATTCTCGTTCGGCAAGAGCCGGGCGCGCATGCTCGACGAGTCGAACAACACCATCACCTTCGCCGACGTCGCGGGCTGCGAGGAGGCAAAGGATGAGGTCGCGGAGCTGGTCGAGTTCCTGCGCGATCCGTCGAAATTCCAGAAGCTCGGCGGGCGCATCCCGCGCGGGGTGCTGATGGTCGGCAACCCCGGCACCGGCAAGACCTTGCTCGCGAAGGCGATCGCGGGCGAGGCCAAGGTGCCGTTCTTCTCCATCTCGGGCTCCGATTTCGTGGAAATGTTCGTCGGCGTGGGCGCGGCGCGCGTGCGCGACATGTTCGAGCAGGCGAAGAAGCACGCCCCGTGCATCGTGTTCATCGACGAAATCGACGCCGTCGGACGCCAGCGCGGCGCGGGATTGGGCGGGGGCAACGACGAGCGCGAGCAGACGTTGAACCAGCTGCTGGTGGAAATGGACGGCTTCGAGACCAACTCGGGCGTCATCGTGATCGCGGCGACCAACCGCCCGGACGTGCTCGATCCGGCGCTGCTTCGGCCCGGCCGGTTCGACCGCCAGGTGGTGGTGCCGTTGCCCGACATCCGCGGGCGCGAGCAGATCCTGCAGGTGCACATGCGGAAAGTCCCGATGGCGCCGGACGTCAAATCCGACATCATCGCGCGCGGCACGCCGGGCTTTTCCGGGGCGGACCTCGCGAACCTGGTGAACGAGGCGGCGCTGTTCGCCGCGCGCGCGAACAAACGGCTCGTGGATATGGACGATTTCGAGCGCGCCAAGGACAAGGTCATCATGGGGGCGGAGCGGCGCTCCCTCGTGATGCCCGAGCACGAGCGCAAGAACACCGCGTATCACGAGGCCGGCCATACAGTGGTCGCGAAGTTGATGCCGAGGACCGACCCGGTGCACAAGGTGACGATCATCCCGCGCGGGCGGGCGCTGGGCGTCACGATGCAGCTCCCGGAACAGGACCGCTACAGCATGGACCGCGAGATGCTCCTGCAGAACATCGCGGTGCTCTTCGGTGGCCGTATCGCGGAAGAAATCTTCATGGACCAGATGACGACCGGCGCCTCCAACGATTTCGAGCGCGCCACCGACATTGCGCGCAACATGGTGACGCGATGGGGCATGAGCGATGAGCTGGGACCGATGGTCTACGGCGAGAACGAGGGCGAGGTCTTCCTCGGCCGCTCGGTGACGGTGCACAAGAACGTCTCGGAGACCACGATGCAGAAGGTGGATGCCGAGATCCGCCGCATCGTCGACCAGCAGTACCAGCTTGCGCGCAAGCTGATTGAGCAGCACCGCGACAAGGTCGAAACCATGGCCAAGGCGCTGCTCGAGTGGGAGACGCTCGACGCCGACCAGATCAACGACATCATGGAGGGGCGCGCGCCGCGCCCGCCCAAGCCGGCGCAGCCTCCCTCGCAGCCCCGCGACCCGGGACCGCAGCCCGCCACCACGGCGGCTGCGACGCCGCAGCAAACCGCCTGAATTGATGTTTCTGCAGTGCGGCCCGTTCAGGCTGTCGCTTGAGCGGCCGCTCGTCATGGGCGTCGTCAACGTCACGCCCGACTCTTTCTCCGATGGCGGCCTCTACGCGAGTACGGAGCAGGCGGTGGCGCATGCCAGACGGCTCCTCGGGGAGGGCGCGGATATCCTCGACATCGGCGGCGAGTCCACGCGCCCGGGCGCCGCGCCAGTCGCGCTGGACGAGGAGCGCCGGCGCGTGCTGCCGGTCCTCGACGCCCTCGCCGGCTGCGGCGTGCCGCTTTCAGTGGACACCCGCAAGCCCGAATTCATGCTTGAAGCGATCGCTGCCGGCGCGGCGATGATAAACGACGTCACCGCGCTCACTGCTCCTGCGGCGCTCACGGCGGTGGCAAAGACGCCGGTCGCCGTGTGCCTCATGCATATGCAGGGCGAACCCGGGACCATGCAGGAGAACCCCACCTACCAGGATGTCGTGCGCGAAGTGCGGGATTACCTCGCGCAGCGCGTCGCTGCCGCTGAGCGGTCAGGTATCTCGCGCGACCGCATCGTGGCGGATCCGGGGTTTGGTTTCGGCAAGACGGTCGAGCACAACCTTGCGCTGCTGCGTTCGCTCGCCGAGTTCAGGTCGCTCGGGGTCGCGTTGATGGCGGGGCTGTCGCGCAAGGCGATGCTCGGCAAGCTGACCGGGCGGGAGCCTCGGGAACGGGTGCACGCGAGCGTGGCGGCGGCGCTGCTCGCCGTGCAAAACGGCGCGCAGATCGTGCGGGTGCACGATGTCGCCGCCACCCGCGACGCCCTCGCCGTCTGGAACGCAGTCAAAGGACAGGATTAACCGCCAAGACGCCAAAATACCGGGAGTGTGGGGCCGGGCATCGAAGTGCTATCCTGCAATTTCTCGAAGGTTCTTGGCGGCTTGGCGGTTCAAATCGGTTCTTGGTCTATGACTCGAAGATATTTCGGGACTGACGGGATCCGGGGCAAGGTCGGGCAGGAGCCGATCACGCCCGATCTCGTGATGCGGCTTGGCTACGCCGCCGGAAAGGTGCTCGCCGGCCTGCCGCGCAAGGGCACGGAGCGACCGGCGGTGCTGATCGGCAAGGACACCCGCGTCTCGGGCTACATGCTGGAGTCGGCGCTGGAGGCGGGACTGTCCGCGGCCGGCGTGGACGTGCTACTGGTGGGGCCGATGCCCACACCCGCCGTGGCCTATCTCACGCGCGCGCTGCGGCTTTCGGCCGGCATCGTGATCAGCGCCTCGCACAATCCTTACGACGACAACGGCATCAAGTTCTTCTCGGGCAACGGCTTCAAGCTGCCGGATGTGACCGAAAGCGCGATCGAGCGCGAGCTCGCGCGCCCGCTGAAGTGCATGCCGTCGCTGCGTCTCGGCAAGGCGCGCCGGCTCGACGACGCGGCCGGCCGCTACGTCGAGTTCTGCAAGAGCGCCTTTCCGCCGCAGCTCAACCTGCGCGGCATGAGGATCGTGGTCGATTGCGCGCACGGCGCGGCCTACCACATCGCCCCGCACGTGTTCCACGAGCTCGGCGCCGATGTCGAGGCGGTGGGCGCCGAGCCGGACGGCTTCAACATCAACGATCGCGTCGGTGCGGCCTCGCCGCAGGCGTTGCAGGCGGCGGTGAAGCGCCACAAGGCCGATCTCGGCATTGCGCTCGACGGCGACGGCGACCGCCTGGTCATGGTCGACAGTGCGGGCCGGCTCTACGACGGCGACCAGCTTCTCTACGTCATCGCGCGCCATCGCAAACAGAAGGGCGAGCTCGCCGGTGGCGTGGTCGGCACGCAGATGACCAACCTCGCGCTGGAGCACGCCCTGGCGCGGCTCAAGATTCCCTTCGCGCGCGCGCGCGTGGGCGACCGCTACGTGCTGGAAATGCTGCTGCGGCGCCGCTGGCAGCTCGGCGGGGAGAACTCAGGGCACATCGTCTGCCTCGACAAGCACACGACGGGCGACGGCATCGTTTCCGCGCTGCAGGTCCTGCGCGCGCTCGCGGAGGGCGGCACGACGCTCCCCAAGGCGGCCGGCGCGCTCGCGCTCTATCCGCAGGTCCTGGTAAACGTCGCTACGAAGAATTTGCGTAACCCGCTGGCGAGCCCTGGCGTCAAGCGCGCCGTGAGGGATGCGCAGGACGAGCTCGACGGCAGCGGCCGCGTGCTCCTGCGTCCTTCGGGCACCGAGCCGGTGTTCCGCGTCATGGTGGAAGGCCGCGACGGTGCGCGGGTGCGGCGCTGGGCGGACCACATCGCCGCGGCAGTGCGCCGCGCCTAGTTCATTGACAGGGCGAGGACGGCTCGATAACTTATTCGGCCACGGAGTCCTCGCGCTTCCCCTGCTGAAGCGCGGTTAGAGGAGAGCGTTCAGTGCCCCCGCCGCCCATTGCCGTGCGTGACAGCCTCCGGGAGCAGCAATTCGGCTCGATCTGGAGCCGGGATCTGAACGACGTGTTTGCCGATGTCGCGCCCTATTACGATCGCGCGAACCACATTGCAAGCTTCGGCCTCTGGAACTGGTTCCTCAGCTGTTTCATGTCCACGATCGAGGTGCGGGCCGGCGAGCGGGTGCTCGACGTGTGCGCCGGAACGAATGCGATTGGAATCGCGCTGCTCCAGCGTGAGCCAAGCCTGGAGGTGCACGCCATTGACCGCAGCGTGGCGATGCAGGAGGTCGGCCAGCGGCGCGCGGAGGAGAGGGGCCTGCACATCGAGAGCGTCATCGCCGACGTGCACGAGCTTCCGTTTCCGGACAGCCATTTTGACTTCGTGACGCTCCAGTTTGCGTCGCGGCACCTGCGCATAACGCGCGTTTTCAAGGAGATCCACCGGGTGCTCAAGCCGGGCGGGCGCTTCTATCATTGCGACATGCTGCGGCCGGCCAATCCGGTCGTAGAGAAGCTCTACTATGCCTATCTGCGTTTCTGTCTGGCCTTCACCGGGTTCCTGTTCCAGAGCGGTCCGGCGGCATTGAATTGCAAGGAATACTTCATCAACGCGCTCCAGATGTTCTACTCCGCCGTTGAGCTCTCCGGCATGCTGGAGGACATCGGCTATCGCGACGTCAGGGCCAGGACCATACTCGCCGGCATGATCGGCTTTCACCGCGCGAGCAAGGTGTTCTAGGGCCGGGCGGGTTCCACCGCGACCACTTGAGCGGGAGCGCGACGCGGCGATCTGCGCGTGGACAGGCCGGGCGCACTTGCGCTACTCAATCGCAGGATGCTGGAGGCGTACAGCCGGCGAACGATCGATAGGCTCCGCGCGGCCTTGCCGCTGCGCCTCGCGTTGCCTCACCTCGGTCCGGTTCTCGCGCGCAACGTCGCCAAGGAAACGCAGAAGGACGCTCTGGTCATCCGCCGCGCCGCCGCGACGCTTGCGGCCGGACGCCCGCCGGACCGCGAGGCTCTGAGCGGGCTGCTCGAGGCCACCCAGGACATCGACCGGGCGTTTCTCGCGCAGGTCGGCGCGTTGCCGGTGAGGATCGTGGTTCCCTACCACGAGGTGGCGCCGATTCGAATGCAGCGCATCGAACGCCTGTTCGCTGCCGCGCACCGCATTCTCGACGCTTGGCGCATGGCGCGCGGCCTGCGCGCGGCCCTGCAGGAATCCTGTCCGCGTGCCGACCTCGAGGGGTTGCTTGGGGAGCTGTTGCGCCTGTACGCCGTCGAGACCCGCGTATTGAGCCGCTCGGTGCAATTGCCCGTGCTGCTCGTGCCGCTCCGGGAGCGCATCGCGCAGAGCCTGTTTGAAACCATGAGCGACGTCGCAAGGCGGCTGGCGGGGGAATTGAGCGTTGTGGTGTTCAGGAAGAAGCCGTCACACCGGGCACCGTGACTGCGGGTAATCCTTGTCATGCCGAGGGCCGCTCGATCCCGGAAAATCGGGTTTGAAAGCAGCGCAGCACCGCTTCCCCATTCGTTGACCCTGCCGGGCGCTAGCCTGTAAAATTCAATGGTTTACGTGGGCCGGGCGGGATGCGCGTCAAGCTGGTAGCGGGCAACTGGAAGATGAACGGCACCCTGGCCTCGAGCCAGGCGCTGGTGAAGGCTCTCCTGCCGCCGCTCTCCGCCCTGAAACGTGCGCGCTACGCGGTCTGCGCTCCCTTTCCCTATCTCGCTGCAGTGGGCCAGGCTTTGCGGGGTTCGGACGTGGCGCTCGGGGCGCAGGACGTGAGCCAGTTCGAGGACGGCGCCTACACCGGCGGCGTATCGGGCGCGATGCTGGCGGACTGCGGCTGCCGTTATTTGATCGTCGGTCACTCGGAGCGCCGCAGCGTGTTCGGGGAGAGCGACGACACCGTCGCGCTCAAGGTTGCGCAGGCGCTGAAGCATCGGCTCACGCCGATCCTGTGCGTAGGCGAAACTCTGGCGGAGCGCGAGTCGGGCGTGACCGACGAGGTGGTGGGGCGCCAGTTGAACGCCGTGATCCAGCGCTGCGGGCTGGCGGCGCTCGCGCAGGGCGTGATCGCATACGAGCCGGTATGGGCCATCGGCACCGGCCGGACGGCGACTCCGCAGCAGGCGCAGGCGGTGCACGCATTCATCCGCGGCCGCATCGGCGCCGGCGAGCGCCGGCTGGCGGACAGCCTGCTGATCCTCTATGGCGGCAGCGTGAAGGCGAACAACGCGGCGCAGCTGTTCGCGATGGCGGACGTGGATGGGGGGCTGATCGGGGGCGCTTCGCTGGTGGCCGATGAGTTCGTGGCGATCTGCTCTGCGGCGCAGGGTGCAAAGGAAACGGTGAAGACCTAGATGGAAACCCTGGTTCTCGTCATACACGTCCTGGCGGCGCTCGCGCTCGTCGGGCTGATCCTGTTACAGCACGGCAAGGGCGCGGATGTGGGAGCCGCTTTCGGCAGCGGCGCATCCGGCAGTCTGTTCGGGTCCTCGGGGTCGGCCAATTTTCTGAGCCGCACCACGGCCGTCATCGCGGTCGTATTCTTCGTGACCAGCCTCGGGCTGACGTATTTCTCATCCCGCAAAACCGAGCACAAGGGCGTGATGGCGGCCCCGCCGGCGGCCCCCGCGCAGTCGTTGCCCGCCCAGATACCGCCCACGGCGCCGGCGGGACCGGCGGCGCCGTCGCCTGCGGGGCAGGCCGCGCCCGCCGCGCCGGCGGATGCGGGCTCGAAGGTGCAGGACGTTCCGAAGTAGCGTAGTGGATAATGAGTATTGGGTGGCGTTGTGGCGCATCACCCATCGCTCATCATGGGTTTAGTGGCCGACGTGGTGGAATTGGCAGACACACCATCTTGAGGGGGTGGCGGCGCAAGCCGTGTGAGTTCGAATCTCACCGTCGGCACCAATTTCGGACAAGCGGGTCTAGGGGATAGGGATTGGGAATTCGAAAGATCAGGTCGCGGGCAGGGTTTTTGTCGAGCCCGGATCTCCGGGCCGGGTATTCGGAACATGCTTGAAGGATACTTTCCGATCCTGATGTTCATCCTGGTCGGCATCGCGCTCGGCGTGGTGCCGGTCATGATCGGCGGCGGCCTCACCCGGCTGCTCGGCGTGCATCGCCCCGATCCCGAGAAGCTCTCGCCCTACGAATGCGGCTTCGAGGCGTTCGAGGACGCGCGCATGAAATTCGACGTCCGCTACTACCTGGTGGCGATCCTGTTCATACTGTTCGACCTCGAGATCGCGTTTCTCTTCCCGTGGGCGATCGTGCTGCGGGAGATCGGCTTCTTCGGCTTCATGGCGATGATGGTGTTCCTCGGAATACTCATCGTGGGCTTCATCTACGAGTGGAAGAAGGGCGCGCTGGAATGGGAATGAACAAAACTAGGTGACCGATGGGCGCAATCGAGGCCATTACGGAAAGAGGGTTTGTCACTACGACGGCGGATGCGCTGATCAACTGGACGCGCACCGGGTCGCTGTGGCCGATGACGTTCGGGCTTGCCTGCTGCGCGATCGAGATGATGCACACGGGCGCCTCGCGCTACGACCTCGACCGCTTCGGCGTCGTGTTCCGGCCGAGTCCCCGGCAGTCCGACGTGATGATCATTGCCGGCACCCTGTGCAACAAGATGGCGCCGGCGCTGCGCAAGGTCTACGACCAGATGGCCGAGCCGCGCTGGGTCATCTCGATGGGCTCGTGCGCGAATGGCGGCGGCTATTATCATTACTCCTATTCGGTGGTCCGCGGCTGCGACCGCATTGTGCCGGTCGATATCTACGTGCCCGGCTGTCCTCCGACGGCCGAAGCGTTGCTCTACGGCATCATCCAGCTGCAGAACAAGATCAGGCGCACCAATACCATTGCACGCTGAATGACGCCGCGCACCGAAGTTCTCGTCGAAAACGTCAAGGCTGCGCTGGGCGACAAAGTCGTCGGCATCGCCGCGGCGCTGGGCGAGATCACGTTGACCCTCAAGGCCGCCGACCTGCTCGAGGCCATGACCGCGTTGCGCGACCGTCCCGAGCTGCAATTCGAGCAGCTGATCGACGTGTGCGGCGTGGACTACGGCAGCTTTGGCAAGGCGGCGTGGGATGGCTCCCCTCCGGAGGCTCACGCGGGCGCGCGCTTCGCGGCGGTCTACCACCTGCTGTCACTCGCCAGGAACTGGCGTCTGCGGGTGCGTGCATTTGCCGAGGACGACGAATTCCCGGTCATCGATTCGGTTATCAACGTCTGGCCCTCGGCCAACTGGTTCGAGCGCGAGGCGTTCGATCTTTACGGTATCGTTTTCACCGGCCACCCGGATCTGCGCCGCATCCTGACCGACTACGGTTTCATCGGCCATCCGTTCCGCAAGGACTTCCCGATCTCGGGCAACGTCGAGATGCGCTACGACCCGGACCAGCAGCGCGTCATCTACCAGCCGGTCACGATCGAGCCGCGTGAGATCACGCCACGCATCGTGCGTGTGGAGAACTACGCCGACGTCGAAAAGAAAGACTGACGGATGGCGGAGATTCGCAACTACACCATGAATTTCGGTCCTCAGCATCCGGCCGCGCACGGAGTGCTGCGGCTGGTGCTCGAGCTCGATGGCGAGGTCATTCAGCGCGCCGATCCGCATATCGGGCTCCTCCATCGCGCGACCGAGAAGCTCGCCGAGCACCGGACCTACTTCCAGACGGTGCCGTACATGGACCGGCTCGACTACACCACCATGATCTGCAACGAGCACGCGTTCGTCCTGGCCATCGAGAAGCTGCTCGGGATCGAAGTGCCGCTGCGCGCGCAGTACATCCGCGTCATGTTCGACGAGATCACGCGGATCCTGTCGCACCTCTTCGCGCTCGGGGCCCACGGCCTGGACCTCGGGGCGATGACGGTATTTCTCTACTGCTTTCGTGAGCGCGAGGACCTGGTCGACGTCTACGAGGCGGTCAGCGGGGCGCGCATGCACGCCGCCTACTACCGGCCGGGCGGCGTCTACCGCGACCTGCCGGATGCGATGCCGCAATACACGGCCACGAAGATCCACGGCCAGCGCGCGGTCGACGAGAAGAACCGCAATCGCCGGGGATCGGTGCTCGATTTCATCGAGGACTTCACCGAGCGCTTTCCGAAATGCGTCGACGAATATGAAACGCTGCTGACCGACAACCGCATCTGGAAGCAGCGCACGGTCGGCATCGGCGTGGTGTCGCCGGAGCGCGCCAAGGCGCTTGGATTTACCGGCCCGATGCTGCGCGGCTCCGGGGTCGAATGGGACCTGCGCAAGAAGCAGCCCTACGAGGTGTACGACCGGCTCGACTTCGATATTCCGGTCGGCGTGAACGGCGACTGCTACGACCGCTACCTGGTGCGCATCGAGGAGATGCGGCAGTCGAACCGCATCATCCGGCAGTGCGTGGACTGGCTGCGCAAGAATCCGGGGCCGGTGATCACGGACGACCACAAGATCGCCCCGCCCTCGCGCCTCGCGATGAAGGCCAACATGGAGGAGCTGATCCATCACTTCAAGCTCTTCACCGAGGGCATGCATGTGCCGCCGGGCGAGGCGTACGCGGCGGTGGAGCATCCCAAGGGCGAATTCGGGATTTACCTCATCTCCGACGGCGCCAACAAGCCCTACCGGATGAAGATCCGTCCCCCCAGCTTCGCGCACCTGTCCGCGATGGACGAGCTGGCGAAGGGCCACATGATCGCGGACGTCGTGGCGATCATCGGCACCTTCGAGGTCGTATTCGGCGAGATCGACCGGTAATGAACGCGCCGATGACCCTGTCACCCGACGCGCTTGTCCGCATCGACCGGGCGATCGCCAAGTACCCGCCCGACCAGAAGCAGTCGGCGGTGATGGCGGCGCTCACCATCGCGCAGGATGAGAAGGGCTGGCTTTCGACCGAGACGATGGACTTCGTCGCGGCCTATCTTGGTATGCCGCCGATCGCGGTGTACGAGGTCGCCTCCTTCTACACCATGTATGACCTCAAGCCCCCCGGCAAGTACAAGATCGCGCTCTGCACCAACCTGCCGTGTGCATTGCAGGGTGCGAACGTGGCAGCGGGGCACCTCAGGGAAACGCTCGGCATCGGCTTCAACGAGACCACCGCGGACGGAATGTTCACGCTGAAGGAGGGCGAATGCTTCGGAGCGTGTGGCGACGCACCGGTCCTGCTCCTCAACAACAAGCGGATGCTGTGCGCGATGACGCCCGAGAAGCTCGATGACCTCCTGAAAGAATTGAAGTAATGGGCCTCCCGACCCCTCCGTTTTCGACCAACCTGTTCAGCCCCGAGGCGATCCTCATGAAGGGCCTCGACGGCATGAACTGGCGGCTGAAGGACTACGAGGCGCGCGGCGGCTACGCGGCGCTGAAGAAGATCCTCGCCGATAAGATCCCGCCCGAGCAGATCGTCGCGGAAGTGAAAAAATCCACCTTGCGCGGGCGCGGCGGCGCGGGTTTCCCGACCGGGCTCAAATGGAGCTTCATGCCGCGGCAGTTCCAGGGCGCGAAGTACCTGGTGTGCAACTCGGACGAGGGGGAGCCGGGAACCTTCAAGGACCGCGACCTCCTGCGCTACAACCCGCACATCGTGATCGAGGGCATCATCATCGCGGGCTACGCGACCGGCGCCCCGGTCGCCTACAACTACATCCACGGCGAGATCTGGGAGGTCTACGAGCGCTGCGAGGAAGCGGTTGCCGAGGCGCGCGCGGCGGGCTATCTCGGGGCGAATATCCTCGGCTCGGATTTCAGCTTCGAGCTCCACAACCATCACGGCTGGGGCGCTTACATCTGCGGCGAGGAGACCGGCCTGCTGGAATCGCTGGAAGGCAAGAAGGGCATGCCGCGATTCAAGCCGCCGTTCCCCGCGAGCTACGGGCTCTACGGGAAGCCCACGACGGTCAACAACACGGAGACGTTCGCAGCCGTGCCGTGGATCGTCCTGAACGGCGGCGAGGCGTTCCTGAACCTCGGCCGGCCCAATAACGGCGGCACCAAGATCTTTTCCGTGTCGGGCGATGTCGCGCGGCCCGGCAATTTCGAGGTGAGGCTCGGCACGCCATTCGCCAGGCTGCTCGAGTTGGCGGGCGGCATGAGAGGCGGGCGCAGGCTCAAGGCGTGCATCCCGGGGGGCTCATCGATGCCGGTGCTGCCGGGCAGCATCATGATGAACACCGACATGGACTACGACTCGATCGCCAAAGCCGGCTCAATGCTCGGCTCGGGGGCGGTCATCATCATGGACGAGACGCGCTGCATGGTGCGCTCGCTCCTGCGGCTGTCCTATTTCTATTTCGAGGAGTCGTGCGGCCAGTGCACGCCGTGCCGCGAGGGCACGGGCTGGCTCTACCGCATGGTGGACCGCATCGAGCACGGCAAGGGCCGGCTCGAGGACCTCGATCTCCTGGATAACGTCTCCGACAACATCGCCGGGCGGACGATCTGCGCGCTGGGCGACGCCGCGGCATTGCCGGTCAAGAGCTTCATCAAGCACTTCCGCGACGAGTTCGTCCATCACATCGAGCACAAGAAGTGCCTGGTGCCCGACTATCTATGAGCGCGCTATCAACCACCTTCACCCCCGCCCCTCCATCCCCTCACTCCTTCCCTCTCTCCCGAGGGGAGAGAGGAAGGGTCGAACCTCCCTTCTCCACTCGGGAGAAGGGAGGGGATGAGGGTGGGAAAGGGGAGATTCGAGAGTCGCGGAGCGACTGATGATAGAGATTGAAATCGATGGCAGGACCATGGAGGTCGCCGACGGGGCGACGATCATGGATGCGGCCAACCAGGCCGGGATCTACGTTCCGCACTTCTGCTATCACCGGAAGCTCACGATCGCCGCCAACTGCCGCATGTGCCTGGTGGAGGTGGAGAAGGCGCCCAAGCCGCTGCCGGCCTGCGCGACGCCGGTCACCAGGGGCATGAAGGTCCGCACGCACTCCGAACAGGCAGTGGACGCGCAGAAAGGCGTGATGGAGTTCCTGCTCATCAACCACCCGCTCGACTGCCCGATCTGCGACGAAGGAGGCGAGTGCCAGCTGCAGGACCTCGCAGTCGGCTACGGGGCGAGCGGCTCGCGCTACGAGGAGGCGAAGCGCGTGGTGGCGGACAAGTACCTCGGCCCGCTGATCGCGACCGACATGACGCGCTGCATTTACTGCACGCGCTGCGTGCGCTTCGGGAGGGAGATTGCGGGCGTCATGGAGCTCGGCATGATCGGCCGCGGCGAGCATGCCGAGATCATCACCTTCATCGGAAAGACGGTGGATTCCGAGCTCTCGGGCAACGTGATCGACCTCTGCCCGGTCGGCGCGCTCACCTCCAAGCCCTTCCGGTTCACCGCGCGCACGTGGGAGCTCACCCGCAAGCCTTCGGTGAGCCCGCACTGCGGCCTCGGAACGAACCTGACCGTGCAGGTCAAGCAGAACCGCGTGATGCGCGTGCTGCCGCGCGAGAACGAGGCGATCAACGAGTGCTGGGTGTCGGACAAGGACCGCTTCTCCTACGAGGGCCTGAATTCCGAGCAGCGCCTCGCCCGGCCCATGCTGAAGCGGGACGGTGCCTGGAAGGAAGTCGAGTGGCAGGTCGCGCTCGACTTTGTCGCCGGCGAGCTCAAGCGCATCCGGGACCGGCACGGCGCTGCGAGTATTGGAGCGTTGGCGACGCCCCACCAGACGCTCGAAGAGCTGTTCCTGCTGGGCAAGTTCGCGCGCGAGTTTGCCTCGGGTAACGCGGATTTCCGGCTGCGCCAATCCGATTTCAGCGATGACGACCTGCGTGCCGGCGTGCCGTGGCTCGGGATGAAGATCGCGGATATCGGCGCGCTCGACCAGGTGCTCGTGGTCGGCTCCACGCTGCGCAAAGACCACCCGCTCATCGCGCACCGGCTGCGCCAGGCGGTGCAGCGCCGCCACCTGCATTTGAATTTGATCCATCCCGCCGACGACGATCTCATGATGCCGGTCGACCACAAGGCGATCGTCACGCCCGCCGCGATGCCCGACATGTTCGCGCAGGTCGCAAAGGCCGTAGCCGAGACCAGAGGCATCGAGTTGCCGCAGGCCGTGCGCGGTGCCGTCGGCGGCGTCGCGGTATCGGCGACCGCCCGGAACATCGCGGCGAACCTCGCCGCCGGCAAGAACGCCGCCATTTTCCTCGGCAATCTGGCTCAGCACCACCCGGCCGCCTCCCAGCTGCACAAACTGGGCCTCGTGCTGGCCGATATGCTGGGTGCGAGATTTGGCGTCCTGGGAGAGGCCGCTAACAGCGTCGGGGCCTACGTTGCCGGCTGCCTGCCACCCGGCGGGAAGACCGGCCTCAATGCCGCGCAGATGCTTGCGCATCCGCTGAAAGCCTATCTGCTGCTCGGCGTGGAAGCGGAGCTCGACACCCACGACCCCGGGCAGTCGGTCGCGGCGATGAGATCCGCGGAGCTCGTGGTTGCGCTGAGCCCCTACCAGCATGGGGCCGTAGACTACGCGCAGGTTCTGCTCCCCATCGCTCCGTTTACCGAGACTGCCGGGACCTTCATCAACACCGAGGGCGTGGTGCAGAGCTTCCAGGGCGTGGTGCGGCCGCTGGGCGAGACGCGGCCGGCGTGGAAGGTGCTGCGCGTGCTCGGAAATCTGCTTGGGCTGGCGGGCTTCGATCACGACAGCGCTGAGGAAGTGACGCAGGAGGCGCTCGGCGGGAGGAGCGTGGGCGCGCTGCTGGACAACCGGCTGCTGGATGTGCGCGTTGACGCAATCGCGCCGCCGCGGGCGAGCGGAATCCAGCGCATCGCCGAGGTTCCCATCCATGCCGCGGATGCGATCGTGCGCCGGTCCCGGTCGCTGCAGCACACACGGGACGCCGCGCCTCCGGTTGCGTGGATGAGCCGCGCGCTGTTCGAGCAGCTCGGCCTGCGCGAGGGTGACGCGCTGCGCGTGCGGCAGGGCAGGGGAGAAGCGTGGGTGCCTGCCGCGATCGACGACCGGTTGCCGGCCGGATGCCTGCGGCTCGCGACGGCGCGGTCCGAGACCGCGGCGCTGGGCGCCATGTTCGGCACGGTGACCGTAGAGCGCGTGCCCGCGCAGCAGAAGGTGGCGGTTTGAGCACGGCGCTGCAGCCCTTCGTCAGCCTCGGCAACTGGCTCTGGGGCATGCTGGCCGCAGCGGTGGCGTGGATCGTCGGCCAGGAGCTTGCACCGGCGGTGCTCTACGCGATCAAGACACTGCTGCTGATCCTCTGCATTGCGGTGCCGTTGTTGCTGAGCGTGGCCTACCTCACGCTGTGGGAGCGCAAGCTGATCGGCTGGATCCAGGTCCGGATTGGCCCCAACCGCGTAGGCCCGCTGGGGCTGCTGCAGCCGATTGCGGACGGCTTGAAGCTCCTGGTGAAGGAGATCATCGTCCCGACCGGGGCCAACAAGTTCCTGTTCGTGCTGGCGCCGATCATGGCCATCATGCCGGCGATGGCGGCGTGGGCGGTGGTGCCGTTCAGCCCCGAGCTCGTGCTCGCGGACATCGACGCGGGGCTGCTCTACGTCATGGCGATTTCCTCGCTCGGCGTCTACGGCATCATCATCGCGGGCTGGGCATCCAACTCGAAGTACGCCTTCCTCGGAGCGATGCGCTCGGCGGCCCAGATGGTGTCCTACGAGCTGGCGATGGGGTTCGCGCTGGTGTGCGTGCTGATGGCGGCGCAGAGCCTCAACCTCGGCGACATCGTGCGCATGCAGCAGGGCAACTGGGGCTTCCTTAACTGGTTCTGGATACCCCTGTTCCCGATCCTCTTCGTCTATCTCATCTCCGGCGTGGCGGAGACCAACCGCGCGCCGTTCGACGTCGCGGAGGGTGAATCGGAGATCGTGGCCGGCTTCCACGTCGAGTATTCGGGCATGGCGTTCGCGGTGTTCTTCCTCGCGGAGTACGCGAACATGATCCTGATCTCCACGCTCACCTCGGTCATGTTCCTCGGCGGGTGGCTCTCGCCGGTCCCGGCCGTGCTCGCGGACGCGATCGGCCTGCCCTGGCTCGCCGCCGATAACTTCGGCTGGCTGCTGGTGAAGCTGTTTGTCGTCGTGTCGAGTTTCCTGTGGTTTCGCGCCACTTTCCCGCGCTACCGCTACGATCAGATCATGCGGCTCGGCTGGAAGGTGTTCCTGCCGCTCACCATCCTGTGGATCGTCGTGCTGGGCGCGTGGATGCAGACCCCGCTCTGGGTGTGGTGGAAGTGATGATCGATCGCATCCGGCGATTCCTGCGGACGTTCCTGCTCTTCGAGCTGGTGAAGGGCCTGGCGCTGACTGGCCATCACCTCTTCCGCCGCAAGATCACCGTGCAGTATCCCGAGGAGAAGACGCCCATGAGCCCGCGCTTCCGCGGGCTGCATGCCTTGCGGCGCTATCCCAACGGCGAGGAGCGCTGCATCGCCTGCAAGCTGTGCGAGGCGGTATGCCCGGCGCTTGCCATCACCATCGAGTCCGAGCAGCGCACCGACGGCACGCGCCGCACGACGCGCTACGACATCGACTTGACCAAGTGCATCTTCTGCGGCTACTGCGAGGAGTCGTGCCCGGTGGACTCGATCGTGGAGACGCGCATCTTCGAGTACCACGGCGAGAAGCGGGGCGACCTCATCTACACCAAGCCGATGCTGCTTGCGGTGGGCGATGCCTACGAGGAGCAGATCGCGAAGGACCGTGCGGACGACGCCGCCTACCGATGAGCTTCAGCGCATTCGTCTTCTACTTCTTCTCCGCAATCCTGCTGTTTGCGGCGCTGCGCGTGATCACGGCTCGCAACCCGGTGCACGCGGCGCTGTGGCTGGTGCTCGCGTTCTGCACCTCGGCCGCGATCTGGATGCAGCTGCAGGCCGAGTTCCTCGCCATCGCGCTGGTGCTGGTTTACGTGGGGGCGGTGATGGTGCTGTTTCTGTTCGTGGTGATGATGCTCGACATCAACATGGCGCGGCTGCGGGTGGGCTTCTGGAGCTACCTGCCGCTGGGCGCGTTCGTCGCGCTGCTGCTCGTTGCCGAGATGGTGCTCGTGCTGGGCGGGCGCTACGCCGGGTTCTCCGACGCGCCGTCCCCGCCGCCGCTCGCCGCCGGCTACAGCAACACCAAGGAGCTCGGGCGCCTGGTCTATACCGAGTACGTCTACCCGTTCGAGATCGCCGCCGTGATCCTGCTGGTGGCGATCGTCGCGGCGATCGCGCTGACGCTGCGCCAGCGCAAGCCGAGCCGGTATATTGACCCGGCACAGCAGATCAAAGTCAGGCGCGAAGACCGCGTCCGGATCGTTTCGATGCCGGCGGAAAAGAAAGAACAAGGGCATCCCGAGTGATCTCGCTGTCGCATTACCTGGTGCTGGGCGCGATCCTGTTCGCGATCGCGGTGATCGGCATCTTCCTCAACCGCAGGAACATGATCGTGCTGCTGATGGCGATCGAGCTGATGCTGCTCGCCGTCAACCTGAACTTCCTGGCGTTCTCGCATTTCCTCGACGATCCCTCGGGGCAGGTGTTCGTGTTCTTCATCCTGACGGTCGCCGCCGCCGAGTCCGCCATCGGGCTGGCGATCCTGGTCGCGCTGTTCCGGAACCTGAATACGATCGACGTCGAGGAGCTGGACAGCCTCAAGGGCTGAAGCGGAACGACATGACGATGATGCAATGGCTCTACCTGATCGTTCCATTGGCGCCCCTGGTGGGAGCGGTCGTGGCGGGCCTGTTCGGCCAGGCGATCGGGCGCCGCGGCGCGCACTGGATCACCATCGCCGGCATGCTGGTCTCGACGCTCGCCGCGGCGGTGGTGTTCCGCGACGTGCTCGACGGCAACCTCTACGACGGCCCGGTCTATACCTGGCTCGTGTCGGGCAACGTCCGCTTCGAGATCGGATTCCTGATCGACCGCCTCTCCGCCACCATGATGCTGGTGGTCGCCTTCGTGTCGCTGATGGTGCACGTCTACACCATCGGCTACATGGCAGACGACCCCGGCTACCAGCGCTTCTTCAGCTACATCTCGATGTTCACGTTCTTCATGCTGATGCTGGTGTCGGCGAACAACTTCCTGCAGCTCTTCTTCGGCTGGGAAGGGGTCGGGCTGATGTCGTATCTGCTGATCGGCTTCTGGTTCCAGCGCCCGACCGCGACCTACGCGCAGCTGAAGGCGTTCCTGGTGAACCGCGTCGGCGACTTCGGCTTCCTGCTGGGGATTGCGCTGGTGCTCATGTACTTCGGCACGCTCGACTACGCGACGGTGTTCCGGGGCGCGTCCACGCTCGCCGGCAACACCATCGAGATCCTGCCGGGCACGGCGTGGTCCCTGATGACGGTGATCTGCGTGCTGCTCTTCGTCGGCGCGATGGGCAAGAGCGCGCAGTTCCCGCTCCACGTGTGGCTGCCCGATTCGATGGAGGGCCCGACGCCGATCTCGGCGCTGATCCACGCCGCGACCATGGTGACGGCGGGCATCTTCATGGTCGCGCGCATGTCGCCGCTCTACGAGCTCTCGGAGACCGCGCTCTCCGTGGTCATGGTGATCGGGGCGATCACCGCGCTCTTCATGGCGCTTGTCGCCATCGTACAGAACGACATCAAGCGCGTGGTGGCGTACTCGACGCTATCGCAGCTCGGTTACATGACCGTCGCGCTCGGCGCCTCCGCCTACGCGGCGGGAATCTTCCACCTCGTCACCCACGCCTTCTTCAAGGCGCTGCTGTTCCTCGCCGCGGGGTCGGTCATCATCGCGCTGCACCACCAGCAGGACATGCGGAAGATGGGTGGCTTGAAGAAATACATGCCGGTCACCTACTGGACGCTCCTGATCGGGGCGATCGCGAGCGCCGGCATCCCCGGTTTCTCCGGCTTCTTTTCCAAGGACGCGATCATCGAAGCGGTGCGCCTGTCGCGGACGCCGGGCGCGGGCCTGGCCTATTTCGCGGTGCTCGTCACGGTGTTCGTGACCGCGCTCTACACTTTCCGGCTGGTCTTCATGACGTTTCATGGGCCCGAGCGTTTCCACGAGCACGCGGAGCACGGGCACGGCGAAAAGGCGCATGAGCATCATGGCCATGCTCATGTGCCGCATGAGTCCCCAGCGGTCGTGACCGTGCCGCTCATCCTGCTGGCGATCCCGTCCATTTGCGCCGGCTGGGTGATCGGGCCGGTGCTGTTCGGCGGCTATTTCGGCAACGCCATCGTCACCGCGCCGGCGCACGACGTGCTGGCGCAGATGGGGCAGGGCTTCCACGGCATTGGCGCCATGATGACCCACGCCCTTGGCACGGCTCCGTTCTGGCTCGCTATCGGAGGCATCGCCGCCGCGGCCTATCTCTACCTCCTGCGGCCGGACCTGCCCGGGCTGATCAAGGATAAGGCGGGTGTCCTCTACACCATACTCGAGCGCAAGTACGGCTTCGACGAGGCCTACCAGTGGCTGTTCGGCGACGGCGCGGTGCGCTTCGGCACCGGGCTGTGGAAAGGGGGCGACGTGGCGGTGATCGACGGCGTCTTCGTCGACGGCTCGGCGCGCGCGGTGAACTGGTTCGCGGCGGTAATCCGCACCCTGCAGTCCGGGTTCATCTATCACTACGCCTTTGCCATGATCATCGGGATCCTGGTGTTCGTCACGGTGTTCATCGGGATCCCGCTGCTGCTTGCCCGATTGTTCGCCTGACCCGGCCATGCTCGGATTCAACCTGCTCAACCTTGCGATCTGGGTCCCGATCCTGGCCGGGGCCGCGGTGCTCGCAACCGGGTCCGACCGCAATGCCGGCGCCGCGCGCGTGATCGCGCTGGTGGGCGCCGTGCTCGGCTTTGCGGTGACGTTGCCGCTCTATGCGCGTTTCGACTCTCTGGCGGGCGGCTTCCAGTTCATCACTATCAAGCCGTGGATCGAGACCTTCAACGTCAACTACCACCTCGGCATCGATGGCGTCTCGCTGCTCCTGATACTCCTCAACAGCTTCACCACTGTGCTGATCGTGATCGCCGGCTGGGAAGTGATCCGGGAGCGCGTCGCCCAGTACATGGCGGCGTTCCTGTTCCTGTCCGGAATCATGAACGGGGTCTTCTGCGCTCTCGACGCACTGCTGTTCTACGTGTTCTTCGAGGCGACGCTGATCCCGATGTTCGTCATCATCGGCATGTGGGGCGGCCCGAACCGGGTCTACGCCGCCTTCAAGTTCTTCCTCTACACGCTGGCGGGGTCGCTGCTCTCGCTGGTCGCGCTCATCTACCTCTACAACGTGTCGGACGGCAGCTTCTCGCTGCTCGACTACTACCGGCTGCCGCTCGCCCTGGTGCCCCAGGTCTTGATCTTCATCGCGTTCATGACCTCGTTCGCGGTCAAGGTACCGATGTGGCCGGTGCACACCTGGCTGCCGGACGCGCACGTGGAGGCCCCGACCGGGGGCTCGGTCGTGCTCGCCGCCATCATGCTGAAGCTCGGCGCCTACGGCTTCATCCGGCTGTCGCTGCCGATCACGCCCGACGCGAGCCACGCGCTCGCAGGCTTCGTGATCGCCCTGTCGCTGGTCGCGGTGGTGTACATCGGGCTCGTCGCCCTGGTACAGGCCGATCTCAAGAAGCTGATTGCGTACTCCTCGATCTCGCACATGGGATTCGTCACGCTCGGCATCTTCATCTTCAATCCCCTCGGCCTCGAGGGCGCCGTGATCCAGATGATCTCGCACGGCTTCATCTCGGGGGCGCTGTTCCTGTGCGTGGGCGTGCTCTACGACCGGATGCACTCGCGCCAGATCGCCGATTACGGCGGCGTCGCTAACACCATGCCGGTGTTCGCGGCGCTGTTCATGCTGTTCGCGATGGCGAATTCGGGGCTGCCCGGCACCAGCGGCTTCGTCGGCGAGTTCATGGTGATCCTGGGCGCGGTGAGGACCAGCTTCTGGTACGCGGCGGCGGCCGCCACCACGCTCGTATTCGGCGCGGCCTACACGCTGTGGATGTACAAGCGCGTGATCTTCGGTGCGGTCGCCAACCGCCACGTCGCGGGCCTGGCGGATCTCAACGGGCGCGAATTCGTCGTGCTGGGGCTGCTCGCGCTGGCGGTGCTCGTGATGGGCGTCTGGCCCAATCCGTTCGCCGAGGTGCTGCATGCCTCGGTCAACGATCTGCTCGCGCACGTCGCCCAGAGCAAGCTGCGCTGACGGAGGAACGAGGCCGATGCATTTCATCACACCGCTCCTCCCCGCCTATCCCGAGCTGTTACTGCTCGCGATGGTGTGCGTGATCCTGGTCGGGGACCTCTTCGTGACCGACGACAGGCGCGTCGTCACCTATGCGCTGACCCAGGCGGCCCTCATCGGCTGCTTCCTCACCACTTACCTCACCGCCGCCGTGGAGCCGGTCACCACTTTCAGCGGCATGTTCGTGGACGACCTGATGGCGGACGTGCTGAAGCTCCTAACCTACCTCGGGGTCATGGTGATCCTGGTCTACTCGCGGCCCTACCTCGCGGCACGCGGCATGTTCCGCGGCGAATTCTTCGCACTCGTGATGTTCGCCACGCTGGGCATGATGGTCATGATCTCGGCGAATCACCTGTTGACGCTCTACCTCGGGTTGGAGCTTTTGACGCTGTCGCTCTACGCGATGGTGGCGCTGCAGCGCGATTCGGCGGTCGCGACCGAGGCGGCGATGAAGTACTTCGTGCTGGGCGCGCTCGCCTCGGGGATGCTTCTCTACGGCATGTCCATGCTCTACGGGGCGACCGGAACGCTCGGCATCCCCCAGCTCGCCGATACCATCCTCGGGGGCGGGGCGCGGGACGTGGTGCTGGTGTTCGCGCTCGTCTTCGTGGTCGCGGGCCTCGGCTTCAAGCTCGGCGCGGTGCCGTTCCACATGTGGGTGCCGGATGTCTATCACGGCGCGCCGACGGCGGTGACGGTGTTCATCGGGTCGGCGCCCAAGCTCGCGGCGTTCGCCTTCATCATGCGGCTGCTGGTGCAGGGGCTCGGCGCAGAGCAGCTGCTCGCGGAATGGCAGGACATGCTGATCCTGATGGCGGCGCTTTCGCTCGCGATCGGAAACGTGACCGCGATCGCCCAGACCAACCTCAAACGCATGCTCGCCTACTCGACCATCGGCCACATGGGATTCCTGCTGCTCGGGATACTCTCGGGCGACGTGGTCGGCTACGGCGCGGGCATGTTCTACGTGGTGGTCTACATGCTGATGAACCTGGGCGCCTTCGGCATGATCCTGCTGCTGTCCCGCGCGGGCTTCGAGGCGGAAAACCTCGACGACTTCAAGGGCCTGAACCAGCGCAGCCCGTGGTACGCCTTTCTCATGCTGCTCCTGATGTTTTCCATGGCGGGCGTGCCGCCGACGGTGGGGTTCTACGCCAAGCTCTCGGTGCTGCAGGCGGTGATCAGCGTCGGGGCCGGGTGGTCGATACCGCTCGCCGTGTTCGCGGTGCTGTTCTCGCTGGTCGGCGCCTATTACTACCTGCGGCTGGTCAAGCTCATGTACTTCGACGCGCCGGTAGACACCGCTCCCATCGCGCCGCGCATGGACGTCCGCGTGCTGTTGAGCCTGAACGGCCTGTTCATGCTGGTATTCGGGATCTTTCCAGAGCGGCTCATGTGGCTGTGCAGCTACTCGATTCAGGTGTCGCTGTAGTCCATGACCGGTGAACGGAACCCCCCGCAAAGGGGCGGGCGCAAGCCGGCCGATTTCACCGAGCGGAAGCTCCGTTCCCGCACCGTCTATCGCGGGCGGCTGCTACACGTGCTGGAGGACGAGGTGCGGCTCGCCGACGGCCGCACCGCGCGCCGCGAGTACGTGCGGCATCCGGGCGCGGTCATGATCGTGCCGTTCCTCGATTCCAGGACCGTGGTGCTGGTGCGCCAGTATCGCTATCCCCTGGCCCGTCATTTCTGCGAGATACCGGCCGGCAAGATCGATCCCGGCGAGAGGCCGCTGCAGACGGCGCGGCGCGAGCTGCGGGAGGAATGTGGCTACACGGCCGGGAAGTGGCGCCACCTGACGACGATACATCCCTGCATCGGCTATTCCGACGAGCGCATCGAGCTCTATCTCGCGCGCGGGCTCGTCCACGTCGGGCATGCGCCGGACGACGGCGAGCTGCTGGAGGTGGTGCCCGTGAAGCTGCCGGCGGCGCTGCGCTGGGTGCGACAGGGGAAAATCACCGACGAGAAAACCGTCATCGGCCTGCTGTGGGCCGACAAATTCTTGAAAAGCAAAGGATGAGGGATGAAGGATGAGGGATGACCCCCGCAGTGCGGAGGTCAGGTCCCCCGTCCCGCCGCGCTACATCGCGGCGGTCGTTCGCGGGCTCAAACGTGCGCAGGCACGTTTTTCGAATTCCCCGCTCACCCTTCCGCCTTCCGCCTTCCGCCTTCATCCTTCAGCGGCGGCTCGCCGCCGCGGCGTCAGGCCGCGTTGGCGTCGCGCGCGGCCGGTTCCGCCACCGCGTCCTTCTGGTCGAGCGGGATCGGCCGCTGGAACAGGTAGCCCTGCCCGAAGTGGGTGCCCATGCCGAGCAGGAGATTCAACGCCTCGGGGGTCTCCACCCATTCCGCGATCACCTGCTTGTCGAGGCCGTGGGCGATATCGTTCAGCGCCCGCACGAAGATGCGGCTGCCCTCGTCGGTTGCGAGATCGCGGATGAAGCCGCCGTCGATCTTCAGGTAGTCGACGTCGAAGCGCTTCAGGTAGTAGAAAGAGCTGAAGCCCGCGCCGAAATCGTCGAGCGCGAAGCGGCACCCCATGTCCTTCAGGCGCTTGATGAAGGTGATGGTGACGTCGATCTCCGACATCGCCGCGGTCTCCGTGATCTCGAACACCAGCTGGTTCGGATGCACGCCGCTCGAGCGCAGCAGCGAGTGGAAGCGGTGTATCCACTGCTGGTCCGAAATCGACACCCGCGACAAGTTGACGAAGTAGCGCAGCTTCCGGTCGGCCTGTCCGCTCGAGCGCAGGTAGGCAAGCAGCTTTTCCACCACCCGCATGTCGATTTCCTGGATCACGCCCATCGATTCGGCGAGTTCGATGAAGTTGCCGGGCAGGATGTAGCCACCGTCCTCGCCGCGCATGCGCACCAGCACCTCGTGGTGCACGGCCTCGTGGTCCTTCAAGCGCACCACCGGCTGCTGGAACAGGACCAGGCGGTCCTCTTCGAGCGCATCGCGCAGCTTCTTGGCCCAGTGGACCCGCTTGTGCGTGGTGCGCAGGTTCTCGGAGGCCTGGTCGAACAGCACGTGGCGGTTGCGGCCGCGATCCTTGGCCTGGTACATCGCGATGTCCACGTTCGAGAGCAGCGCGAGCGCATCGCCGCCGTGGAACGGATAGAGCGCGACGCCGGCGGAGGCCGCCAGGTTGGAGATGACCTTGTCGTCCGCGGCCTGGAAGCGGTAGTGCCGCACCGCGTCGAGCGCCTTTTCGGCAACCTCGACGGCGTCCTTGCGCAGCGCCGAGGGCAGATGGATGGCGAACTCGTCGCCGCCAAGGCGGAACAGCTCGCCGGCCAGGTTGCGCGTCACGTCGCGCAGCACGCTCCCGACCCCGACGATCAGCTGATCGCCGGTGCGGTGGCCGAAGTGGTCGTTGACGTACTTGAAATGATCGATGTCGAGAAACAGCAGCGCGCCGACGCCGCCCGACTGCAGGGCCGACTCGACCCGGCGCTGCAGGCACAGCCGGTTGGGAAGGTCGGTGAGCGAGTCGTGCAGCGCGAGGTGCTCGATGCGCTGCGTCGCGAGGTGCTCCTCGGTGATGTCGCGCGCGGTGCCGCGGATGCCAAGCATGACGCCGTTGTCGTCGAGCACTACGCGCGCGTTGATGCCGATCCAGCGGTCCTCCCCGGTATGGGTGATGAGCCGGGTCACGTGGTGCTTGATCTCGCTGTCGCGCTTCAGCGTCGCGAGGAAGCGGCGGTTCGATACGTGGGAAGCGCCGGACTCAAAATCGAAGAAGCAGCGCCCGATCAGGTCCTTGGGCGCGACACCGAAGATCGCGTTGGCGGCGGTGTTGAGATAGGTAAAGCGCCCGTACGAATCAGTGGTCCAGATGAGGTCGTGGGAAGTCTCGACCAGGTCGCGGTAGCGGTTCTCGCTCTCCAGCAGGAGCTGGATCACGCGCCGCTTCTCGGCGAGCGACTTGCGGATCGTCGCCAGCTCCTTGGTGGCCTTGTCGCTCGTCGTCGCGAGCGCGGAGCCGGCCAGGCGGTCGATCAACTCGCGGGAATAGCGCCGGTGCCCGCCATGCGTGCGGCTCGCGACCAGCACCCCCTGCTCGTCCCAACGCCGCAGCTTCTGGATCGGAATACCGAGCATCTCGGATACTTCCTGGATGCTGTATTCCGTCGACGAATCGCTCACAGCGTCCCCCCTGATGGAAACGGGCTTTTTCGCCGCGGCCTGCGGCCGCGTCCCGTTGCGCGCTGACTGTGTCATAAGTCTATCAAATCCTTCACTTATTGGCTAACTGGCGCAGCGCGCCTGAGCGCGCCTGCGCCATGTCAGGTGCCGTCCCGCGGGCATGCGCTTCCTCCTCCGGCGGCTGCGAACGACCGATGCGCCGTTCCCGCAGCCTCATGGCCTGCCACGCGAGCCCGCGCACCGATCGCTTGATTCCATCCTCGCGCAGGTCCACGCCCGGCGCGGGGTCGAGGCCGGTCGAAGCCTTGATCCCGGCCGCCGCGCGGAACAACTCGTTGTATGCGAGCTGCCGCGCAAGCTGCGTCGTCCCCAGCGCGAGATACGAGGCATGGTCCTGGATGACCGCGTCCTCGCTGCCGCAGGCGTGGTGGCGATGGCTGGACCACCGGTAGTCCGTCGGGGCTGCAACGAGGCACGCGCGGACCGGTTCCGCCTCTATTGCGCAGTAACGGGCGAGGAGTTCCCGGTCATTGTCGACCGAGGTGACTCTCGACTCGTGCTCCCGGAACGCCCCATTGCGCTGGCAGGTGTAGTTCACGTACTCCAGGTAACGATCGCCGACACAGCGCATGAGCTGCGCCACTCTGGTCTCCGAGTCCAGACTGACGAGCAACTGCACATGGTCCGGCATCAGCACGTAGGCGTGGATTGCGCACCCGTGCTGCTCCGCCGCCCCCTTCAGGCAATCGAGGTAGACAAGATAGTCCTCGTCGCCAAGGAAGCACGGCGAACCGTCGTTCCCGTGGTGAACCACGTGGCACGCCATTCCCGCCACCGTGGGTAGGTCCCGTTCGCTCATGGGTCGATCCCGGCAGGCAGCCGTCAGTGGATCTGGTGGGAGTCGTTCAGCCCGTTCTGGCGCGACACCAGGCGCTGCATGAGCTTGAGATCGCGGGAGTTGAGCTTCAGCGCGCTGTTGACCCAGATCTGCACCACGTCGAGCAGCTCCGAGAACTCGATGCGCTGCACGCGCCGGCGCACCTGCGTCAACGCCGCGAACCCGTTGCGGCTGCGGCTGCGGCGCCGGATGAGAGCCGCGACTTCGGCCTCGCCGCCGCCGCTCTCGGCCACCACGTCAACCACACCCTGTGCGGCCATCTCTTCCGCGGTGTAGATCTTGCCGCTGGTGATGATCTCCTCCGCGCCGCGCTGTCCGATGCGCCGCTCGAGGAACGAATACGCGCCCATGCCCGGGAACATGTTGAAGATGATCTCGGGAAAGCCGAAGCGGGCGTTCTTCTCCGCGATCAGCACGTCGCTCGACAACGCCGCCTCGAAGCCGCCGCCCAGGCATTCGCCCTGAACCAGGGAAATCGTGGTGAGCGGCAGGTTGTGGCCGATGTACTGGCGATAGAGCACGTCGATACAGGCCCTGCCATAGCGCAGCAGGCCCTGGCGATCGCGGGTATCGATCAGCTGCTTGAACAGATCGAGGTCGCCGCCGAGATTGAACACGCCCTGCGTGGCCGATGCGAGCACCACGTACTCGATGGGGTGCTCCTCGCCGTAGCAGTCGATGGTCCCGCCGGTGCCGGCGAGGTATTCCTGGAATGCCCGGATGTCGGCGAGCAGTGCGGGATTGAAGCACGGTCGCGGCTCGGGCGCCCAGCGCGACCACAGCGCGCGCGTTTCCTTGTCGAAATGCGCGCGCAACTGCGGCGAGAAGCTGAATTCGACGCCGCCGTTGGTGCGCGGCTGAGTGGCAGGTAGCTGACGTGCCTCTAGAACTGCGGACGGAACATGCATGTCCATGGTGGCGCTCCCTCGGAGTGAGAACCGGTTAGAAAAAACAGCTTGTGTGATCTAGATCACGCCTCGATTTAAAGGTAAGTACGCATGAGAAAGCAAATCTAACATTCTGATAGATTTTCATTTTTTGATTTAGAAACAGGGATTAACGAGTTGCCGCTGGAATGCCACCCGGCGCCCCGATTGGGCCCTTTGTCGCGTACCGCGCAACACCGGTCGGTGACCGGGCGAACCCCCCGAATTGACGCCGCGCCGCCCGCTAATTGATAATCAAGGTTAACTATAACGAGTAAGTCGTTGTGACTAGCAGGTTTTTAAGATTCGTATTCCGGGGGCTGTTTGGCATACGGGTGGTCGGGGACGCTTCCCAACTGCAGGCGGGGAGGGTGTTGATCGTCGCCAACCACGATTCCGTGCTGGACGGGGCCCTGCTGGGGCTGTTCCTGCCGGCGGGCGTCACGGTCGCGGACTCCGGCGAGGGCCTGCGGCACTGGCTGGTGCGGCTCGTGATGCGGGTCGTGCCGCATGTCGTTCTCAATCCCCAGCGACCGCTGGCGCTGAAGCGGCTGATACGGCTCGTCGAGCGCGGGCGCCCGGTCGTGGTATTTCCACAAGGCCCGGCAACTCGCACCGGGGGCCTGACCAAGATCTACGACTCCGCAGCGGTCATCGCCGCGCGTTGCAACGCGTGGATCGTCCCGGTGCACATTACGGGAACGCTCTATTCCCGGTACTCCGCGGTCGGTGGACTGTTCCCGAAGCGGCTCTTTCCCCGGGTCACGATCACGATCATGCCCGGGCGGCGCTTGCCGGCGCAGCTGCTGCTGCCCGGCAAGGCGCGGCGGCGCCGGCTGGCGGACGAGCTGCTCAAAATCATGCAGCACATGATGTTTGCTTCGCGGCCGCCGCCGACTCTGTTCCAGGCGCTGCTCGACGCCGCGGCGCTGCACGGGCGGGGCACGCTCATCCTGGAGGATACACAGCGCCACCACTCGTACCGCGATCTGATCAAGGCGAGCCTTGCTCTGGGGCGTCTGGGCGCCCGGCTCGCCGGGGAGGGGGAGATCGTCGGCGTGATGATGCCGAACCTGGCGGCGACGGTCGCGCTGCTGTTCGGCCTCGGCGCGATGCGGCGCACGCCGGCCCTCCTCAACTACACGGCCGGGCCCGACGCGCTGCGCAGCGCCTGCATCGCCGCCGGCATCAAGACGCTCGTCACCTCGCGGCGCTTCGTCGATGTCGCGCGGCTGGGAAGCTCCATCGCGGCGCTCTCGACGCTGCGCATCGCCTACCTTGAGGATCTGCGCGTGCAGTTCGGAGTGCTCGACAAGCTGTGGCTGATGGGCTGGGCGCTGTGGCGGCCGCGCGCGGCGGTGCCCCAAAGTGACCCGGATGAGACCGCGGTGGTCCTGTTCACCTCCGGCTCCGAAGCGCGCCCCAAGGGCGTCGCGCTGAGCCACCGCGCGCTGCTCGCCAACATTGCGCAGATGGGCGCGGTCATCGATTACACGCCGAACGACAAGTTCCTGAACTCGCTGCCGATGTACCATTCCTACAGCCTGACCGCGTGCACGCTGCAGCCGCTGCTCACCGGCACCCGCAGCTACCTCTACACCACGCCGCTGCATTACAAGGTGATTCCCGAGCTTGCCTACACCCGCGGCTGCACCTATGTCTTTGGCACCAGCACTTTCCTCGCGCACTACGGGCGCCAGGCCCATCCCTACGATTTCAACAAGACGCGGGTCGTGGTGTCGGGCGCGGAGAAGCTGAATCCGGAAGTGGCGAGCCTGTGGCTCACGCGCTTCGGGCTGCGCATCATGGAAGGCTACGGCGCGACCGAGTGCGCGCCGGTGCTCTCGCTCAACACGCCGTTGTCCTACAAGCCGGGCACGGTCGGGCGCATGCTCCCCGGAATCGAGCATCAGCTGGTGCCGGTGCCCGGCATCCCCCGCGGCGGCGTGCTGCACGTGCGCGGTCCCAATGTCATGCGCGGCTACTACCTCTACGAGCGCCCCGGCGAGCTGCAACCGCCGCGCTCCGAAGTGGGCGAGGGGTGGTACAACACGGGCGACGTCGTGGACATGGATGACGACGGCTATCTCACCATCCACGGCCGCGTCAAGCGCTTCGCCAAGATCGCGGGCGAGATGATCTCGCTCGAAGTCGTGGAGCGGATCGCGATCCACGCCTCGCCGGGCCAGCAGCACGCCGCGGCCCTCGAGCTCGTCTCGCAGACGGGCGAGAGCACCGTGCTCTTCACCACCGACCCGCGGCTCGACCGCATCGCGCTGCAGAAGGCCGCGCGCGAGCTCGGGGCGCAGGACCTCGCCGTCGCGCGCCGCGTCGTGCACGTGTCCTCGCTCCCGCTGCTCGGCAGCGGCAAGACGGACTACGTGAAGCTCAAGTCACTGTCCGAAATCGGGCAAGCCGCGGCTTCCCCCCGGCACTGATCCTTTCCCCCTGCATGTGCGTCGGCGCCCGGGTGTAAGATGGGCCCGTCGCCGTGCCGCGCGTGATTCTGCCGCGGCGGGCGGTGATCCCGTCTAATGGAGGACACCATGGCCAAGGGCAAGGGGAAGGGAAGCGTCTATCGTGTTACCGAGCTGGTCGGCACCAGCAGAACTTCGTGGGAGGATGCCGCGCGCAACGCCGTGGAGACCGCGTCGCACTCCCTGCGCGATCTGCGGGTCGCGGAGGTGACCAAGACCGACGTCGTCATCGAGAACGGCAAGATTGCGGCATTCCGCGTGCGCGTCAGCCTGTCTTTCAAATACGAGGGTTGAGCGGAAGCGATTGCGCCGCTCACCTGCGCGCGTTCGAGCGGGCGGGGCGCGAGTCGGGCAGCGGCGTCAACTGGCACCGGGCGCCGGCAACGACCTCGCCAGCTCCGCTAAGGTGTCTTCCGTTGGGGTAGCGACAGCAGATAGTTGGCGGTTGCCTTCAGGTCGTCATCCGTCCAGCGTGACGTATTTTCGGCGATCACGCCGTCCATCGGAGCGCCCGCCGTCTCGCCGAAGGGCACATCGCCGGTCTTCAGGAAATTCACCAGGTCCGCGGTTGACCAGAGGCCGATCCCGTCCTTGGGGTGGGGGGTGATGTTGGGCACGGATTTGCCATCCAGGCCGTCCCGTGTGCCGGCAAGAGCGTGGCTGTCGTCGGTCGCGCCAAGGAAATTCCGTTTCGTGTGGCACTCGCCGCAGTGTCCGGGGCCCGTCACGAGATAGGCGCCGCGGTTCCAGGAGGCGCTCTTCGCCGGGTCGGCCTTGAACTCACCGGGACGGAAGAACAGCCATTTCCATGCCGCGAGCGCGATGCGGTAGTTGTAGGGAAAGCGCAGATCGTGCGGGCGCACGGCATTACGCACCGGCCTGGCCGCGTCGAGATAGGCCTTCAGATCGAGGAGATCCTGCCGCCTCATGCGCGTGTAGGAGGTGAACGGGAAGGCGGGGTAGTAATGGCTTCCGGCCGGCGCGACGCCCTCGGTCATCGCGCGGATGAAATCGCGCTCGCTCCAACGACCGATCCCGGTCGCAGGGTCGGGCGTGATGTTGGGCGCATAGAAGGTGCCGTAGGGCGAGGCCAGTTCGACTCCGCCCGCCAGCGGCGCATCCTTCTTCTTCGGGTCCGTATGGCAGGAATGGCAGCCGCCCAGGCGGGCGACGTATTCGCCGCGCTTGGGATCACCGGCGGCCGC
>Ga0326597_10001404_pt1 | contig 39217 bp, 31 predicted proteins | sample RVTome_12_FD_203789 | JGI IMG/M metagenome (GOLD analysis project Ga0326597, IMG submission 203789) | Soil microbial communities from uranium-contaminated site in the Upper Colorado River Basin, Wyoming, United States - RVT100D185 | ecosystem: Environmental > Terrestrial > Soil > Contaminated >... | reverse complement strand
GAAACCCCCCGCTCGCTCCGCCGAAGTGAATTCGGCTCCGCTCGCCGCTGTTACGGTCCCCCTACGGCTTCGGGATATGAACCGTCTTGCTGATCATCAGCGACCCCGACAAGACGAACAGGAGGACGAGCGGGCGCAGCTCGTAGGACAGGATAGAGGCGGCGCCGCCGGGGATGGCGTCCCCCACACGGCCGGCCCACGTCAGCCCCAGGAGCACGAAGACCAGCAGCACGCTGGACGGGATCGGCGTCCCTTCGAAGCAGGTGACCTTCCCCGCCTCCTGCGACATGGCCTCGGCGGTGATGTTGTAGCGGGCCAGCCGGGAGATCCCGCAGACCACGAAATACAGCAGGCAGACGGCGTCCCACAGCCCCCGGAAGCCGAGCGCGTAGGCCAGGCAGGCGGGCGCGACGCCGAAGCTGATGACGTCGGCCAGCGAATCGAGCTCGCGTCCCATGGCGGAAGCGGTGTGACGCCAGCGCGCGATGCGGCCGTCGAGCACGTCGAACACCAGGGCGAACACGACGAACGCCCCCGCGGCGTAGGTCTTGGCGTCCGACCGCTCGGCGATGTGGGACATCGCGAAGAAGATCGCCGCGGTGCCGCACGCGCCGTTCAGGAGGGTGAAGAGGTCCGCGAGGTGGAAGTCGCGGATCATCGAGAAGTGCCGCGTCATGGGTGGCCTCCGTGGACGAGGCTATCATCCTTGCGGCGCCCGTGAACCCGATCTACCGCAGCACGATCAACCGCGACGTCCCGCCCTCGTTCGCGGGGGAGTTCCGCCCCATACCCATCGGTTCGATGCGCGTGTGGCCCCCGGTCGTCCTGGCGCCCATGGCCGGCGTGACCAACCCGCCCTTCCGCACCTTGTCCCGCCGCTACGGCGCGGGCCTCTACGTGAGCGAGATGATCACCGCGCGGGCGCTGGTGGAGGGCAACCGCAAGACGGCGCTCATGGCGAGCTTCGGCGCCGAGGAGGCGACGCGCAGCCTGCAGCTCTACGGGGTGGACCCGCATTACGTCGGCGAGGCGGTGCGCCTGCTGGTCGGCGAGGGGCGCGTCGACCACATCGACATGAACTTCGGCTGCCCGGTGCGCAAGGTGACCAGCAAGGGCGGCGGGGCGGCGATCCCGCTGAAGCCGCGCCTGCTGCGGAACATCGTGGCCGCGGCGGTGGCCGGCGCGGGAGACGTGCCCGTAACCATCAAGTTCCGCATCGGCATCGACGACGCGCATCCGACCTACCTGCACTCGGGCCGCATCGCGCAGGAGGAGGGCTGCGCCGCCGTCGGCCTGCACGCCCGCACCGCGGCCCAGCTCTACGACGGCGAGGCGGCCTGGGACGCCATCGCGCAACTGAAGCAGGCCGTGACGCGGATCCCGGTGCTGGGCAACGGTGACGTGTGGGAAGCGGAGGACGCGCTCCGCATGATGCGCTCGACCGGATGCGACGGCGTCATCGTCGGCCGCGGATGCCTGGGCCGTCCGTGGCTGTTCCACGACCTCGCCGCCGTGTTCGACGGCCGCGAGCCCGAAGACCCCCCGACGTTCGGCGGCGTGGTGGACGTGATGGTGAAGCACGCCCGGCTGCTGGTCGCCTGGCTCGACGACGAGGGCAACGCGATGCGCGCCTTCCGCAAGCACAGCACCTGGTACACGAAGGGGTTTCGCGGCGGGGCGCCCCTGCGCGAGCGCCTCATGCGCGTGACGACGCTGGCCGGGCTCGAGGCCGTCCTCTCCGAGGCCGACCGCGCGCAGCCCTTCCCCCCCGAGGCGATGCGCGTGGCGCGGGGAAAAACCGGCGGCACGCAGAAGGTCGCGCTGCCGGACGGCTATCTCGACGATCTCGACGATGCCACCCCTCCCGGCGTGGAAGCCGAAGCGGCCGACTCCGGGGGGTGAGCGCGGGCGCCACCATGTCCGGGTCCGCCACGGGCGGGACGATCGCGGCCCTCGACGGCCTGCGCGCGGTCGCGGTCGCCCTCGTGATGCTGCTGCACTTCGGGTACCTGAACGGGGGCTGGATCGGCGTGCAGGTGTTCTTCGTGCTGTCGGGGTTCCTGATCACCGGCGTCCTGCTCGCCGACCGCGAGGCCCCGCTCGGCGCGTACCTGCGCCGCTTCTACTGGCGGAGGACGCTGCGGATCTTCCCGCTCTACTACGGCTATCTCGCCGTCCTCGGCCTCGCTTACGCGGCGTGGGGCCGGCCGCCGGAGCTGCCGCAGAACGCGGCCTCCCTCTTCACCTACACCTACAATTTCACGCGCCTGTCCCCGGAGTGGGAGGTGAGCCCGTTCTTCACCCACTTCTGGTCGCTGGCGGTGGAGGAGCAGTTCTACCTCGTGTGGCCCTTCGTCGTGCACGCGCTGTCCCGCCGGGCCATCGTCGTTCTGAGCGCCGCCCTCGTGGTGCTCGCCCCGCTTTTCCGGTGGGCGCTCGCCTCGGCCCTCGCGGACGGCGCGCGCTCCGCGTACGACGTGGGCGACAGCGTCTACTGGTTCCCGCTCAGCCACGCCGACGCGTTCGCGACGGGCGCCCTGGTCGCTCTCCTCGGGGCAGGCGGGCGCGCAACGCGTCCCGCCCTTCTCGCCGCGGCGGCGGTGGCGGCGGTGGCGTTCGGGGGGTTCCTCAACCTGCGCGCGCTGAGGAGCGCAGGAGCGGACCTGCCGCTGGGCACGATGGGCTTTCCGCTGGCGTCGATCGACAACGGCGCGCACGTGTGGGGGTACACGCTCCTGAACTTGTGCTCGGCGGCGCTGGTCGCGGCGGCAGTCGCCGCCCACCGGGCCGGGGGAGTCGTCTCCGTCCTCGGGTGGGGGCCGCTCGCCGGCCTGGGCAAGATCTCCTATGGCGTCTACGTCCTCCACTGGCCGCTCCTCGTGCTCTTCAACGCGCACGTGCGCTACCGGCCGCTGACCGTGCGGGGGGCGCTGATGTTCGCGGCGTGGGCCGGCCTCGTGGCCGCCGCGGCCTGGGTGAGCTGGCGCTTCTACGAAACGCGGTTCCTGGCCCTGAAGGATCGGGGCCCGGGACGCGCCGTCGAAGGTCCGTAGCGACCGCCGGTCCGACAACCAAACGCAAGCATCGGATGGATCCCCGGCCGCCCGGGCGCTAACTTCAGGGCAGACGTCGGGCGCGCGTTGCGGCGCCGAGGGAGGCCGGGCGATGATGACGACGATCGTGCGAGAGAGGGCGCTGAGCGACGAGCAGGCTTGGGCCGCGGTGCTGGGGCGGGATCGCCGCCTCGACGGGCGCCTCTTCTACGGCGTCGCCTCCACCGGCGTCTACTGCCGGCCCTCGTGCCCGTCGCGCCGGCCGCTCCGCCACAACGCCACGTTCTTCGCCGAGCCGGCGGAGGCGGAGCGCGCCGGCTACCGACCCTGCCTGCGCTGCGATCCTCGCGGGCAGCGTGTGGAAACGCCGCCGGCGCCGATCGGCAAGGCCCGCGACTACCTCGACCGGCACTTCGACGAGCCGGTGAAGCTGGAGACACTCGGGCGGCAGGTCGGAATGAGCGCGCATCACCTGCAGCGGACGTTCAAGAAGACGTACGGCCTGACGCCGAAGGAGTACCAGGACGTCCTGCGACTGCAGCGCCTGAAGAGCGAGCTCAGGACGGGAGGCAGCGTGACGGAGGCCATCCACGAGGCGGGATACGGGTCGGCGAGCCGTGTCTACGAGAAGTCCGACGCCCGGCTGGGGATGCCTCCCGGGGCCTACCGCAGCGGCGGAAGGGGAATGGTGATCCGCTTCGGCACCGTGGCCTCGCCCCTCGGGCGCCTCCTGGTCGGCGCCACGGAGCGCGGGCTCTGCGCGGTCGCCCTGGGTGACGACGACGGGCAGCTCGAGGCGTCGCTCCGGGCCGAGTACCCGTCGGCCACCATCGAGCGCGGGCTCGAGGGGCTGGAGCAGCCGGTGGCGGCGCTGGTTCGATACCTGGGCGGGGAGAGCGCGCTCGACGCGGTGCCGACGGACCTCCGCGGAACGGCCTTCCAGCAGCGCGTGTGGGAGGCGCTGCGCGCCATCCCGTATGGCGAGACGCGTTCCTACGCGCAGGTCGCCGCCGCCATCGGACGGCCTTCCGCCGCCCGGGCCGTCGCGCGGGCGTGCGCAACCAATCGCGTGGCCCTGGTCGTGCCGTGCCATCGGGTGGTCGGGAGCGGCGGCGGCCTCCGCGGCTACCGCTGGGGCGTCGCCCGCAAGCAGGCCCTGCTCGACCGGGAAGCCCGCGGCCGCAAGCGCTGACCGCTACTTCTTCGACGCGGACTCCGGGATCTTGACGTCCAGCCGCGTGGCGGCGTCGAAGCGCGCGGACACGTCGTCCCAGTTCCACACGTTCCAGACCGCCTTGAAGAACTCCGTCTTCTGGTTCTTGTACTGCAGGTAATACGCGTGCTCCCAGGCGTCGATCACCAGCAGCGAGACGCCGCCCTGGCTCAGGTTCGACTGGTGGTCGTAGACCTGGCAGGTGAGCAGGCGCCGGCCGATCGGCTCCCAGACCAGCGTGCCCCAGCCCGAGCCCATGACCGTCGCCGCCACCTCGGTGAGCTGGGCCTTGAAGGCGTCGAAGCTCCCGAAGTCGCGTCGGATGGCCTCCGCCAGCGCGCCCGTCGGGGCATCGCCGCCCTTGGGAACCATGTTCTTCCAGAAGATCGAGTGCAGGACGTGGCCCGACAGGTTGAAGGCCAGCGCTTTCTCCAGGCCGGCGAGGCGCTCGAAGTCGCGGGCGTCGCGCGCCTGCTCCAGCTTCTCGAGGGTCTGGTTGGCCTTCTCGACGTAGGCCTTGTGGTGCTTGGCGTGGTGAAGCTCCATCACCTGGCCCGAGATGTGGGGCTCGAGGGATCCGTAGTCGTACGTGAGGTCGGGCAGGACGTAGCGCGCCATGTGTCTCCTCTCGGGGCGATAGCCCCCGAAATCAGACTACCAGCGGCTAGCGCTGAAAGGCGTACGACACCTTCAAGAAGAGCTGCCGGTCCGAAGGCTCGAAGTGCTCGGTGTCCTCGGTGAAGGTGCTGGCGTCCCCGTATCCCAGGAACACCACCGTCTGCCAGTTGAGCTTGTAGGCGAACAGCGCGGAGGTGCTGATGTCGGCGCTACGCCGGTCCACCTCGTCGAGGAACAAGCGCGGATCCCGGATGGTCTCCACGTACTGCACGATCCCGCGCACGAACATGCGCGGGGTGAAGGTGTAGGTGGCGCGAAGGCGCTCGACCTGGGCGGTGAACAGGCGCCCCGTGGGAGCGCCCACGGGGGTCACGTTCAGCCAGCGCCGGCTCGCGTTGAGCCTGAGCTCCAGGTGGTTCGTCGGACGCACCGTGGCTCGCGCCACCACGTTGGCGCCGGTGCCGGCGCGGTGGTTGGAGAAGTCGATCTCTTCCCCGACGAACCCTTCCACGGCGAGGCCCGAGACCAGGCGCGAGGGGCTCGCCTGCAGCACGAAGCGCACGCGCTGCACGGGCAGGGGGCCTTCACCGCTATCGATTCGCTCGTTGACGTACCAGACCCGGAAGAACGAGTTCCACCGGCCGTCCATGCCCGAACCCACCGAGACCAGGCGGTTGAGGAGGCCGCCCTCGCGGTCGGTGGTGTAGCCGCCGAAGGTGAACACGCGCACCCGCCGCAGGAAGCCCTCCGGCCGGAAGGTGTATCCGACTTCGCCGAAGCGGTCGCGGAACCCCACCTGGGGCACGAACCCGTTATCGGCGCGGAACTCGTCGCCGAAGTCGCGGTACTCGCCGAACCAGTCGATGGTCCGCGTCGAATGGGACCACCACGCGTGCGCGGCGTGGCCGCTCAGCTCCTGGCCGTTCCATTCGCCGGCCACCTCCGGACGGTCCGGCGTGGCCGAGTGGCTGTACAGGAACTGGCCGGTGACCGTGTCGCGATCGCCGGGCCGCCACTGGAAATCGGGGCCCAGTACGCGGTTGTGGCCGCCGCCGCGGATCTCGCGGCCGGAGAACAGCAGGCTCACGAACGACCGGCCCATTTCGCGGCGCAAGCGCCCGACTCCCACCAGCGAGCGGAAGTCCTGGTCGGCGACGTCCGAGGAAAGCGGCCCAGGCAGGATCGCGCTCCCGCCGCCGCCGTCCTCGGAGAGAAGCGCAGTGAACGAGGTGCGCGCCCCCTTGCCCGTGCCGCGCACTCCCCAGCGCGGCGCGGTGATGGTCCGCGTATAGAGGACCTGGATCGGCGTCGAGAAGAGATCGACGCCCTCCAGGAAGAACGGCCGCTTCTCGGGAAAGTTCAGGGCGAAGCGCTCGTTGGCCGCGATCTGCGCGACGTCGGACTCGATCTGCGAGAAGTCCGGGTTGATCGTGCCGTCGACCACGACGCTGGCCGTCGGCGTCCACTTGACGTCGATCCCCGCGTCGCCGCCCACGGGCTCGGCCTTCAACGGGCTGCCGAGGTCATCGCGCGGCGCGCTCGCGCGGTTCGCGCTGACGTAGGGGGCGAGGATCAGGTTCCCGCCCGAGGGGAGGCCGGCCAGGCCGCTCAGCGCCACCGACCGGCAGATGAAGCAGTTGCCGCCACGCGGGAGCCGCGTGTTGAACATCTGGTAGCGGTACTCGCGGGGATAGTTGCGGTACAGCATGATCCGCCAGGTCTGCACGTCCGCCTTGGGATACCGCAGCGACGAGAACGGCACGCGGATCTCGAGCGTCCAGCCCTTCGGGGTGATGCGCGAGGACGAGTCCCAGAAGTAGTCGGGCGACGAGTCCTCGCCGCTCCCGGTGTCGTCGGCCATCGCGTCGTACTGGATGCCGCTGGCGTTGGCCAGGAACATCATCGCGGTCTTGCCGTCGTTGCGGGCGTCCAGGATGATCCCGCCGTAATCCGTGTCGCCGGGGACGTTGTCGCGGTCGCCGAGCGGGGCCTTGATCTTCCGCGGCTCCGGGTCCTCGAACTCGAACCCCGCGTAGAAGAACTTGTCGTCGTAGGCCAGGTAGCCCACGTTCTTCACCTTGGGGGGGACGTTGTCGCCGGGGTTGGTCTCGAACCAGGTGTCGACGCGCACCGCGCCTTGCCACCCGGCGTCGGCGAGGCTGCCGTCGACCGTGATGGGGCCGGGCGCACGCGAGACGGTGAGCGGCGGAACCTCGACCGTCGGCTCCTGCGCGGCGCCGCCGACGCGGGGGACGGCAAGGCACACGAGTGCGTTCAAGACGGTGAACGTTCGTCCGGCGGGAGTCATTTGCGGATAAGACGACCGCGCGTCGGCAAGAGTCGCGTGAAAGTTTGTCGCTCACTGCGATCGGCCGGCGACCTGCTCGCCTTCTGCCAGCCTCATCCGGCACGCGCCCGTCCTCAAGACCGAGGACTGCTCGCGGTCGAAGAGGAGCGCTCCCTGGGCCGCGTCATGCCAGTCCCTGACTCCGAGGGTGGCACGCATGACGCCGCGGTTCGAATGGCCAGGGCCGATCAGCAGGTGGCCGATCTCGTGCGCGGCCGTTATGCCCAGGGACAGTTCGAGAGGGATCCCTTCGCCGAGACTGATCTCCTCCAGGCGGTCGAAGTGGAGGTGGACGATCCCCGCGCCGTCCCCGGGCAGCGCGAGCCCGCCGATCGACTCCCCGATCGCGCGCTTCGCACGCTCGGAGCGCCGATAGATCCGAAGCGAGATCTCCGCCGGCCCGCGAGGTGTCGCGCACGACGGCGCCCCGTCCAAGGGGCAGTCGATCCAGGAGATTTCCGTCCCCGAGCGTCTGAAGATCTTTTCCGCCACCGCGCGAGCGCGTTCGAGAACCTCCGTCTCGACGGGGACCACATTCGAGGTCCGGACGGTGATGCGCGTGCACGGTGCGGCGAGGCCCAGGGCGAGAACGATCCCGACTGTCGTCATCATGGCGTCGACCTCCGTGGTTTGGGTGTCGACAGCCAAGGTGGAAGCGGGGAGCGCGTACCTCAAGGCACGGGCGGTGGCGCGCAGAGGACGGCGTGGTCACCGGACAAGACGTGACGGCACAGCGGGTTGGAGAGGCGAGTGACGCGAGCGCAGAGGGTCCCGTCGCGGCGGGGTGCTAAGATCCGGGCCGATCAGGACGACGATCGGAGCCGTCTCCCATGCACGATCCCGTCGAACCCGCGCGGGCCGTTCTCCGGTTCGGCACTTTCGAAGTGGACGTCGCCGCCGGCGAGCTGCGGCGGCAGGGAGTGAAGACCCGGCTCCAGGAGCAGCCCCTGAAGGTCCTCCTCCTGCTGCTGAGCCGTCCGGGGGACGTGGTGACGCGGGAGGAGCTGCGCGCGAAGCTCTGGCCGGCCGACACCTTCGTCGACTTCGAGCACAGCCTGAACGCGGCGGTCAAGAGGCTGCGGGACGCGCTCGGAGACTCGGCCGAGAACCCGCGTTTCATCGAGACGCTTCCTCGGCGCGGGTATCGGTTCCTGGGGCCGGTGGACGATCCCGGCCGGCCCCCGGCGCCGGCCGTTCGGAGCGGCGCGCTCGCCGTTCCGCGGTGGGCGGGAGCGGCGGCGATCGCGCTGCTCGTCGGCCTCGTCGTCGTCGCGGCGTGGACGCGCCGGCGAAACGGCGCGTCCGCCACCGGCGTCGGCCCCGTGCTCACGCGCCTCACGTCGGACACCGGGCTGGCCACGGATCCGGCGGTTTCGCCCGACGGCAGCCTGCTCGCCTATGCCTCCGACCGCGGCGGCGAGGGGAACCTCGACATCTGGGTCCAGCAGCTCTCGGGCGGCGCCGCGCTCCGGCTGACCCGCCACGAGGCCGAGGATCGCACGCCCACCTTCTCCCCCGACGGGACGCGCATCGCTTTCCGCTCCGAGCGCGACGGCGGCGGGGTCTACGTCGTCTCCGCCCTGGGTGGGGAGGAGAAGATGATCGCGCGACAGGGCCGCCGGCCCCGGTTCTCGCCCAACGGCGACTCGATCGCGTATTGGACGGGCTTCGGCGGCGACGTCGTCGCCGGGACCAGCGCGATGTACGTGGTGCCGGCGGCCGGAGGGCCGACCCGGCAATTGCGCGCCGATTTCTCGAGCATCCGCTTCCCCGTCTGGGCCCCCGACGGTAAGCGGATCCTCTTCGTGGGTGTGCGGGACGCGAGACGCGACGTCGCAAGGCCCTACGAATGGTGGACCACACCCCTGGGCGAAGGAGAACCCGTGGCGACGGGGATCCTCGCCGCCCTGGAGAGTCACGGGCTCCCCTACACCGTTCCCGACGCGTGGGTGGACGGCAATCGGGTGTTGTTCTCCGACCTCCGCGGGGACAGCAGGAACATCTGGCAGATCGCCGTCTCGACGGACGGGCGGGCCGCGGGCCCGCCCCAGCAGATGACCTTCGGTACCGGGGTCGAGAGCCAGCCTTCGCTCGCGCCCGGAGGCCGCCTCGTCTTCTCCAGCCACGGCGCGAAGGTGGAGACCTGGGCCTTGCCGATCGCCGCCGAAGAAGGCAAGGCGCGGGGAGGACTCCAGCGGCTCACCGAGACCGTCGGCCGGCACATCCAGCCGCGGCTGGCCGCGAACGGGAAGACTCTGGCCTACGTCTCCCTCGAGGCGGGCAACGGCGACTTGTGGGTCCACGACCTGGAGACCGGGAAGCGTACCGCCCTCACCGCGAGCCGCTCGTCGAACGAGCAGCAACCGATGCCGTCGGCGGACGGCTCGCGCGTGGCCTACATCGCCAGGGACGGCGCCACCATGGACCCGATCCTCTTTATCGACGCGGGGGGCGGCGGCCCCGAGCGGGCGTGTGATGCCTGCACCGTCAGCCTCACCGACTGGTCGGAGGACGGGACGAGCATCCTCCATCTTCGGGACCAGCCCCGGCGCGTCGCCCTACTCGACGTCGCATCCGGCCATAGCACCGACATCCTCCGGCACGACCGGCACAACCTCTACGTGGCGCGATTCTCGCCGGACGGACGATGGATCACGTTCCTCGCCCAGACCGGACCGGAGAACAGGCGGCTGTACGTCGCCCCTTTCCGCGGCGAGACCCCGATTCCGGCCGGCGAATGGATCCCGCTCACTGACGGCCGGTTCTCGGACGACAAGCCATGTCTGTCTCCGGACGGGAACGTGGTCTACTTCACCTCGAACCGCGACGGGTTCATGTGCCTCTGGGCCCAGCGGCTGGAGCCGGCGACCAAACATCCGCTTGGACCGGCGTTTCCCGTCCACCACTTCCACAGTACCTGGCGCTCGATCGGGAACGTCCCGCTCGGCTGGCTCGGCCTGTCGGTTGCCCGCGATCGCATCGTCTTCAGCCAGGGGGAGCGGACCGGCAACATCTGGATGGCCACCATCGGCGATCGCTGACGCGCGGCGCGGTCAGCTCCGCGGATCGGCCAGGCTGCGGCGGGCGGCGGCGGCGGCGGGGTCGGCGGCGCGGCGGCGCGAGAAGTCCTCGAGGACCACGCGCACGTTGGGGTGCGGCACGGCGATACGGTCCAGCGTGGCGCGGTCCAGCTCCAGCAGGTCGCAGGGCGATGCCGCGGTGACGGTGGCGCTTCGCGGCTGCCCGGACAAGGTCGACATCTCGCCGAAGAAGGAGCCCTCGCCGAGCACGCTGATCGGGACGTCGTGCCCCTCGGGAGACCGGACGAAGACCTTCACCGTCCCGCTGGCCAGGACGAAGACGCTCTGGCCGGGCTCGCCCTCGGTCACGATCACGCCGCCGGGGGCGAAGGTCAGCAGGCGCAAGCCCTGGATCACCGCCAGCAGCTCGTCCTCGTCGAACCCTTCGAAGAGCGGGCTGGCGCGGAAGCCGGGACCGTAGCCCTGGAGTGCCCGCACCGGCGGGGTTGGCTGGCGCGCGGTCCGCGCGCGCCCGACGGCATCGCGCACCGTGTCGAGCAGCCACGCGTGGAAGAACTCGTCCGTGCGGGCCCGCGCGCGCCGTGCCGGACCTGCCGCCGGCACGGGCGCCGGCGCGTCGGCCACGTTCACCACGGGATCCTCGTGCAGCCGTGGCGCCAGGCTTACTTCCTCGATGTTCCGGCGCTGGAGCTGCTCGATCTTCTTGAGGATGGAGATCGCCTTCTCCGGATAGCCCTCGCGGGCGAGGTCGTCCGCGAGGCCGACCAGGATCGGCACCGCGTCGTGCTCCTTGCCGGCGCGCACGAGAACGTCGGCCAGACGCAGCCGCATCCGCGGGTCCCACCGGCTCTCGCCGAAGTGGGCCTCCAGCACCTCGATGGCGCGCTGGTCGGAAAGCGGGTCGTTCAGCGGGACGGCGCGGATCGCCGCCGCCTCGGGGCTGCTGGCCCGCTGGATGTACGCCTCCTCGAGGACGTCGCACACGCGGGGATGCGTGCGCGCGATCCCATCGAGCGCGGGCTTGTCGAGCTCGAGGATGTCGGTGGCCGCGGCAGCGACGACGGTGGCCGAGCGCGGCCGGCCGGAGAGGCTGGCGATCTCGCCGAAGAAATCGCCGCTGCGGAGCTGCGCGACCGAGTAGTTGCGGCCCGCGGGGTTGCGGACGAAGACCTTGACCCGTCCGCTGGTCAGGATGAACAGGCTCTGGCCGCGCTCCCGCTCCGTCACGATCACGTCGCCGGCGGCGAAGGTGTGCACGCGCAGGCCGCGCACCACCGCCAGCAGCTCCTCCTCGGAGAGATCGGAGAACAGCGGCATGGCGAGCAGGCGCTGGGCGTACTCGACGACCCGCGGGCGCTCGACGGGGGCGCCGGCCGCGGCCGGCCGCTGGAGCACCTCCTCCACGATGTCGAGGAGGTGGTCCTCATAGGCCTGCTCGGACAGCTCCGCGGGGGCGGGCTCGGAGTCGGGCTCCAGGGTGATTTCGAGGTCATCGGCCGGCGGCTCGAGAGGCGGCGCGTCACCGGCGAGGCCGACGTTCAGCGGCCCGGTGTCCTCGGACAGCGCGACCGCCGGCGCATCGGGTGGGTCGGCGGGCGAGTCGGCTGAAGTATCGAGTTGGGGGTGCTGCGCACCCCCGCTCGCGCCGTCATCCAGGGGGGCGCTCGCAGGCGCCGCGACGTCGGCTGGCGGTGGCGTTTCGCCTTCGGGAGGGTTCGGCAGCGACGCGAGGAAACGCTTGAACACACCGCGGATGCGCTGCGCGACCCCGGCGGAGGGAGGCGTTGCGGCCGAAGCGACCTCGACCGCCGGCTCCGGGGTCGTGGCGGGGGGCCCGCTCGCCACCGCCGGCAGCGCGCTCTCCGGGACGGCGGCGGCTTCGATCGGCTCGTCCTCGGGCAACGCCGCGGCCTCGGCTTCGAGCTCCGGCGGCAATGAATCGTCGAACTCCTCGATCCCGAGCTCGACGGGCCGGCGGGGCCCGCCCTCGGCGCGCGCCGATCGGGCGGCGCGCTGCTGCTGTTGCACGAGCGCGGTGAGGCGCGACGCCACGTCGTGGCGGCCCTGGTGCACCTTTTCCACGCGCTTGAGGATGGCGATGGCCTTGGCCACGAAGCCGTCCGCCGCGAACTCGTCGGCCAGCCCGATCAGCACGGGCACGGCCTCTTCGCCGCGGCCGGCCTGGACCAGCAGGTCGGCGAGCTGCAGCCTCACCTGCACGCCCGGGGCCAGCCGCCCCTCGAGCTGGGCCCGCAGCATCTCGATCATCCGGGCGCGCTTCTTGCGCGCGATCAGCTCGCTGATCGGGACGTCCACCGGCGTGTTCAGCCAGTCCATGGGCATGGCGGTAGGGTGAAAGGGTCGGACACTGCCGCTCGCCGGTCAAGCGCCGTGGCGTATGCTGGAGCCGTGAACACCTTCGGGACGAGGTCCAGCCTGCCGGTAGGCGACGAGACCTTCGAGGTGTTCCGCCTCCCCTACCTCGAGCGGCGCGGGTTCAACGTCACGCGGCTGCCGTATTCGTTGCGCATCCTTCTCGAAAACCTGCTGCGCACCGAAGACGGCGTTTCCGTGACCGCCGACACCATCGAGGCGCTGGCGAAATGGGACCCGCGGGCGATCCCGCTGCGGGAGATCGCCTTCACCCCCGCACGCGTCCTGTTGCAGGACTTCACCGGCGTGCCCGCCATCGTCGATCTGGCCGCGATGCGCGACGCCATGGCCGGCCTCGGCGGCGACCCGAGCCACATCAACCCGCTGCAGCCGGTGGAGCTGGTGGTCGACCACTCCGTCCAGGTGGACGCGTTCGCGAGCACGGACGCGTTCGCGATCAACCAGCGGCTGGACTACGGCCGCAACCGCGAGCGGTACGCGCTGCTCCGCTGGGCCCAGCGCGCCTTCGCCAACGTGGGGGTCGTGCCGCCGAACACGGGCATCGTGCACCAGGTGAACCTGGAGTACCTCGCGCGCGTGGTGTTCGTCTCCCCGGAGACCAAGGGGCCGGGGCCTTCCGCGATGCGGCGCGCGTACCCGGACACGCTGGTGGGCACCGACTCCCACACGCCCATGGTCAACGGCATCGGCGTGCTGGGCTGGGGCGTGGGGGGCATCGAGGCCGAGGCCGCGATGCTCGGCCAGGCGGTGTCGATGCTGATCCCGGACGTCATCGGCGTCCGCTTGTCCGGCGAGCTCCCCGACGGCGCCACCGCCACCGACCTCGTGCTGACGGTGACCGAGATGCTGCGCCGCCACGGCGTGGTCGGGAAGTTCGTGGAGTTCTTCGGCCCCGGCGTGGCCAGCCTCACCGTCGCCGACCGCGCCACCATCGGCAACATGTCCCCCGAGTACGGCTCCACGTGCACGATCTTCCCCGTCGACCAGGGCACTCTCGACTACCTGCGCTTCAGCGGACGGAGCGAGGAGCGGGTCGCGATGGTCGAGGCGTACATGAAGGACCAGGGCCTGTTCCACAGCGCGGACTCCCCCGAGCCCGACTTCGCGACCGTGCTGAAGCTCGACCTCGGAACGATCGAGCCCTCGGTCGCCGGCCCGCGGCGGCCGCAGGACCGGGTCCCCCTCCGCGACCTGAAGCAGTCGTTCCGCAGGGCGCTGCCGTCGCTGCTGCCGCCTCCGCCCGCGAGCACCCAGAAGGGAGCGGCGGAAGGCGACAGCCGCGGCGCGGGATCGATCGGCGTCTGGGGAGAGGGCGGCCAGGAGTCGCCGGCGGCCCACGAGGTGATGGCCCCCGCGCCCGCCGACGTGCTCGGCCACGGCTCGGTGGTCATCGCGGCGATCACGAGCTGCACGAACACCTCGAACCCTTCGGTGATGCTCGCCGCCGGGCTGCTGGCGAAGAAGGCCGTCGAGCGCGGCCTGAAGCGCAAGCCTTGGGTCAAGACGTCTCTGGCGCCGGGCTCGAAGGTGGTCACCGACTACTACCGGGCCTCCGGGCTCCAGCCCTTCCTGGACGCCCTTGGCTTCAACCTCGTCGGCTACGGCTGCACCACCTGCATCGGAAACTCCGGCCCGCTGCCCGACGAGATCGCCGACGAGATCCGCCGCGAGAACCTGGTGGCCTGCGCCGCCCTCTCCGGCAACCGCAACTTCGAGGGACGCATCAACTCCGACGTCCGCGCCAACTACCTGATGTCTCCGCCGCTGGTGGTCGCCTTTGCGCTCACCGGCCGCATCGACGTGGACCTGTCCACCGATCCCCTCGGCACCGGCCGCGACGGCCGCCCGGTGTACCTGAGCGAGATCTGGCCGCGCCGGGCCGAGATCGAGGAAGTCCTCAATCGCTGCGTCCGGTCGGAGATGTTCCGGAAGAACTACGCGGCCGTCTATGAAGGCGACGAGGCCTGGCAGGCGCTCCAGGTTCCCGAAGGCGACCGTTTCGCGTGGGACCCCGAGTCCACGTACGTGCGGCGCCCCCCGTACTTCGACGGCATGGAGCGCCAGCCCCCGGAGCGCGTCCTGGACATCTCCGGCCTCCGCGTCATCGCCATCCTCGGAGACAGCGTCACCACCGACCACATCTCGCCGGCGGGCAGCATCAAGAAGGACTCGCCCGCGGGGCAGCACCTGATCGAGAAGGGCGTGAGCCCCGCCGACTTCAACTCCTACGGCGCGCGGCGCGGCAACCACGAGGTGATGGTCCGCGGCACTTTCGCCAACAGCCGCATCCGCAATCGCCTGGCCCCGGGGCGCGAAGGCGGGTTCACCACCTACCTGCCCACGGGCGAAGTCACGACGCTGTACGACGCGGCCATGCGCTATCAGGCCGCCGGGATCCCGCTGATCGTCCTGGCCGGAAAGGAGTACGGCTCCGGGTCCAGCCGCGACTGGGCGGCGAAGGGACCCATGCTGCAGGGCATCCGAGTGGTGATCGCGGAGAGCTACGAGCGCATCCACCGGTCGAACCTCGTGGGCATGGGGATCCTGCCCCTGCAGTTCGCGGACGGCGAGTCCGCCCAGTCTCTCGGCCTCGAGGGCACCGAGACGTTCGACGTCCCGGGCCTGTCCTCCGCGATCGCCTCCGGGTTCGCGCAAGGGCGGGACCTGCGGATCCGGGCCCGGCGGACGGACGGCCAGGAACGGACGTTCACGGCCACGATCCGCATCGACACCCCGCAGGAGATCCTCTACTACCGGCACGGCGGGATCCTGCCCTTCGTGCTGCGGCAGCTCCTCCTCGGGCGCGATCGGCTGGAGGCGCCGCCGCCCGTGGCCACCGCGCCCCCGCCCCCGACGCCGGTGAAGGTCACGGAGGGATCGAACGATTCCTTCCCGGCCAGCGACGTGCCGTCGCACTGAGGACTGGCCCCGGCCGGGGGCGCCTTGCGCGCGATCCGGACCCGCCGTAAGGTCGCCCGCGTGGGCCCACGAAAGGGAGGCAGGGGTGTGTTGCTCGAGCCGATCCGCGGCGCGAGCGTCCTTGCCGTCGCCTACCTGGGGCTTCTGGGCGCGTCGTTCGCGATCCTCGCCCGGCGGCCCGATCTGACGACGCGCACGGGCCGCCACCTCGTGGCCGGGGCGCTCGGGATCGCGGCCCTCTCCCTGGTCGAGGTCCTCGTATGCGCGATCCCCCTCCGCCGGGGCGAGCGATGGGCCCGGTGGGCGGCCGCCGTTCCGCTGTTCCTGCTGGGCATCCCGATCTTCGTCATCGACGCGCGGTTCGGGCCCGCGCCCACGAGGGTCGCGACGCTGCTGCCGCAGGGAATCGCGGTGCTGTTCGGGCTCATCCTGGTCCTCCTGTCGCTCGCGCGGTATTTCGAGCGACGCGCTTGAGGGAAGCCAATGAATGAATCGAACTTCGACATCTCCACCCGGCGCCTCGTCCTGGCGCCGGCCCTGATCACCCTGGCCATCACCCTGCTTCGCCTGGTCGGCGAGCTGAATCGCTGGTCGCCGGTGCTCTTCAACCGCGAGGCCGGCGGCGGTGGCGCCCTGATCGGCATCGTCTGGCTGGTGCCGATCCTCGGCGTCTACTTCGCGTTGAAGTTGAGCATCGCGGGCCGCGGACCGGCGAGCCGCGGGCGGGCGATCGGCCATGCCGTCGCGGCGGTGGCGGTCTTCGCCGTGCTCTCGACGGCGGTCGCCATGTTGGTGCCTTCGATCGCCCTCCGCATCGCGCTCATCAACCTCGTGGCGGCCCTCGCCGCCTGGGTGGCCTATCGGGGCTGGCCGGCGCTCGGACGGACCGAGCTCGCATACGGGCTGGCCGCCCGCATCCCGGTGGCGATCGTGATGCTCGTCGCGATGGCGGCCAACTGGGGGACGCATTACGAGCTCGGCCCCCCGGGCTTTCCGGAGATGGGCCTCGTGCCGAAGTGGGTCCTCATCGGCCTCTTGCCCCAACTCGTCTTCTGGATCGCCTTCACGGTCGTCGTGGGCTGCCTGTTTGGCAGCCTCACTCTTCTCTTCCGGCGCATACCTGTAAATAGCTGATTCGACTGCAGTTGCATCGCATACAAAACCAGCCGTATTACTTGACTCTTTCGTACAGATTCCACTAGACTGGTAGACGTGAGCTCGGACGCCATTACCGTCAACGACATCGCAGGACGCGAGTACCAGGCCGGGTTCGTCACGGACATCGAGTCCGAGTCGATTCCGGCGGGTCTCAGCGAGGACGTCATCCGGCTGATTTCCGCCAAGAAGGCGGAGCCGGAGTGGCTCCTGGAATGGCGCCTCAAGGCCTACCGCCACTGGCTGACCATGACGGAGCCGACGTGGCCGAACGTCCACTACCCGCCCATCGACTACCAGTCGATCGTCTACTACTCGGCCCCCAAGCAGAAGAAGGATGCGCCGAAGAGCCTGGACGAGGTCGACCCCAAGCTCCTCGAGACCTACGAGAAGCTCGGCATCCCCCTCCGCGAGCGCGCGAAGCTGGCCGGGGTGGCGGTGGACGCGGTGTTCGACAGCGTCTCCGTGGCGACGACCTTCAGGGGCGAGCTCGAGAAGGTGGGCGTCATCTTCTGCTCGTTCTCGGAGGCGGTGCAGAAGCACCCCGACCTGGTCCGCAAGTGGCTCGGCTCCGTCGTCCCCTACACCGACAACTACTTCGCGACCCTCAACTCCGCCGTCTTCTCCGACGGGTCCTTCTGCTACATCCCGAAGGGCGTGCGCTGCCCGATGGAGCTCAGCACGTACTTCCGCATCAACGCCGCCAACACGGGGCAGTTCGAGCGGACGCTGATCATCGCGGAAGACGGCGCATACGTCAGCTATCTGGAGGGATGCCTGCCTCCATGGGAGGAAGTCAGCACCGGCCACCAACTCCGCGGGGTCCGGGAGGTAGCAATCACAGATCCCGTCCTCAACGCCCACGGCGAAGAGACGACCGTCGCCAAGATCATGCGACGGGGATATCAGGGCGAACTGGTGGATATCACGCCTCGGAGTCCGGGGAACCGGTTCCAGCTCACGCCCGAACATCCGGTGCTCGCCATCCGCCGCGACCTCGTGCGGAGTTCTCTCCGGGGCGAAGGCCGGTGGCCGGACCTCGACATGAACCGTCTCCAGCGCGCCCAGCCGGAGTACGTGCCCGCGGGTGAGCTCAAGTCAGGCGACCTTCTCGTGTTCCCGATCAACAGGGTCGAGCGGAATGATGCTCGCATCTCCGACGATTTCCTTCGCCTCCTCGGTTACTACGTCGCCGAAGGGTGCGCCACGATGTTCAACGGCTACAAAGCCGTCGAATTCTCCCTCGGCGACCACGAGAGTGATCTGGCCGACGACATCACCGTTCTCATCGAGCGAATCACTGGACGCCGTCCGTCCCGGACTCACGATCCAAAGCGCCACGGCCTCTATCTCGTCGTCTATTCGGATCAACTCTGGGACGACATGGTGGAGCACGGAGGAAAGTACGCCGTCGGGAAGGCCTTCAGCAAGGCCGTGATGGATCTTCCACCGGCGCGCCAGAAGCTCGCCATCGACACCTATTACCTCGGCGACGGCAGCGTTTCCCGCGAAGGCTCGCTGACGCGCGTTCGCGCGGCCACCGTTTCTCGGCAGCTCGCTTTCCAGCTCCAGGAGTTGCTGGCCCGCCAAGGCATCTTCGCCTACATCAATGTCCGCGAGGCCTTCGACGAGACGATGAAGGACGGCCACGTCGTCCGTCACAAGAAGAGGTACGTCCTCTTCTACGCCAAGGACACTCGTGGTCGCCGTGCAATCCGACGCGACGATTACTTCCTGGTGCCGGTCCGCACGGTCGAGCGTCAGGCCTACGAAGGCTTCGTCTACAACCTGGAAACGTCCACCGAGCCCCATTCGTATCTGGTCAAGGGGTTCGCTGTCCACAACTGCACGGCCCCCATGCGTGACGAGAACCAGTTGCACGCGGCGGTGGTGGAGCTGGTCGCCCTCGACGACGCCCAGATCAAGTACTCGACGGTGCAGAACTGGTACCCCGGCGACAAGGACGGCAAGGGCGGCATCTACAACTTCGTCACCAAGCGCGGCAAGTGCCAGGGGCGCAACTCGAAGATCTCGTGGACGCAGGTCGAGACCGGCTCCGCCATCACCTGGAAGTACCCGAGCTGCATCCTGGTCGGCGAGGGCTCGATCGGCGAGTTCTACTCCGTGGCGGTGACCAACAACCGCCAGCAGGCGGACACCGGCACCAAGATGATCCACATCGGGAAGAACACGCGCTCCACCGTCGTCTCCAAGGGGATCTCCGCCGGCCACGGCCAGAACACCTATCGCGGCCTGGTCAAGATCGTGAAGGGGGCGGACAACGCCCGGAACTACTCGCAGTGCGACTCGCTGCTGCTGGGCGACAAGTGCGGCGCGCACACCTTCCCCTACATCGACGTGCAGAACTCCACCGCGCAGATGGAGCACGAGGCCTCGACCTCCAAGATCGGCGAGGACCAGGTCTTCTACTTCCAGCAGCGCGGCATCTCCGCCGAGGACGCGGTCAACATGATCGTCAACGGGTTCTGCAAGGAAGTCTTCAAGGAGCTTCCGATGGAGTTCGCGGTGGAAGCGCAGAAGCTGCTGGGCGTCAGCCTCGAAGGCAGCGTCGGGTAGAGCCGGCGTCTTGAGCCGCGGGCCCGCCCGCGCGGGCGTCGCCGCCGCACTCCTCACCCTGGCCGCGCTGACCGTCCTCGCGCTGCGGCCGATCGAGATCGCGTTCGACAGCCCCGCCTGGAGGCGCATCGTCCGCGGGCCGACGGCGGAAGGCATCCTCTATCCGGGAGCCAGGGCCGTGATCGCGCTGCCCGACTTGCCGCGCGCTCGGCCGCGCGAGGTCGTCCTCGACGGCCTTTCGCTGGCTGACTCGCCTTCGGTGCTGAGCGTGTCCGTCGACGGCGCGGCTCCCATCATGGTGGCCCTCGACGCGCAACGCGCGGCGCGGGTGGCGATCACTCCCGCGGGCCATGGCGGCCTGCGCCTCGACGTGGCCGCCGTCCGCGGCGCACCCCCGAACCGTCTGCGCGCGGTGACGGTCGGCGGCGCGTGGCCCTCGCCGGCGCTCCTGCTCGTAATGGCCCTGCTGGCCGGACTCGCGACGGCGGGCGTGGCGGCGGTCGAGAATCTCGACCCACGCGCCGCCATCGCGCTCGCGCCGCTGAGCGCGGCCGCCGCCGTGATCGCATGCGCGCTCGTCACCGGCGCCCTGTCCGTCGGATGGTCCGGCGCCGCGACCTTTGGGGCCGCGCTGCTCGCGGCCGGAATACTGGCTGGGGCGCGCGCGTCTCGCCCGTCCCGCGCGGCACTGGCCCGCGCCGCGGCGCTCGTCGCCGCGCTGGCGTTCGGCGCGGGCGCGCGGTGGCTCTTCGCACCGTCGCCTGGGTCCTGGGACATGGAGTACTGGCGGGCCTGGACGGAGAGCGCCGTCTCCCGCGGTGTGTCCGGCGCCTACGGCCCGCCCCTGCCACCGGGCGCGTTCGTGCCCCAGCTCCGCGGCGACGAGCCGCTGTGGATGGTGACCCACGAAGGGCGGCGTTTCCCCATCGACTATCCGCCGCTGGCCCTCGCGGCCTGGCGCGCCGCGGCCGCGCTGGTCCCGGCGAGAGACGCGTCCTCGTGGAACGTCGCGCTGAAGCTGCCCGCGCTGGCCGGCGATCTCCTGGCCGTGGCGATCCTTCTCTTCTGGTGGCCGGGAAGACGCGCCGGCGCGCGCGCCGCCGCCCTGTACTGGGCGCTGCCCGCGTCCTGGCTGTCGAGCGCGACCCTCGGGTATCTCGACGGCGCTGTCGCGCCGTTCGTCCTCGCGGCGGCGGTGGCGGCGGGCTCCGGACGCGCCGGACTGGCCGGCTCTGCTCTCGCCGTGGCCGCGCTCATCAAGCCGACCGCGCTCATCGCCGCGCCCGCGGTCGCGGTCGCGCTGCTCACGCCGCGCCGGATCCTGGCCGCCGTCGCCGCGGGCCTTGCGGTCGCCGCCGCCGCCCTGGTCCCGCTGGCGCTGGCCGGGACGCTGGGCACGGCGATCGTCCACGTCCTTTCCATCCTCTACCAGGAGCGCCTGTCCGGCGGGTACGCGAACGCCTGGTGGTTGCTGGGCGCGGTGTTGTCCGGCGACGCAACGTCGGTGCCGTACGTGCGCATCGACGTCGTGCCGTTCCCGGTGCGCGCGGCCGGCGTGATGGCGTTCGCGGCGGCGGCCTTCGTCATCGGCCGCGCGCTCGTTCGCGCGCGGGGGACCGCGGCAACCGTCGCCGCGACCGCGGCGCTGTTCGCCGCCTACGGCGTCCTCGGCGTGGGCGTGCACGTCAATCATCCCCACCCGCTCGGGCTGCTCTTCCTCGCGGCGGGGACGGCCGCGACCTCGTGGAGGTGGCCGGCCTGGCTGTTCATCCACGGCTACGCCCTCGACATCCTGCTCCTCGAGCAGCTCGGGAGGCTGGCCGGGCCGCGCTACGGGTCGCTGGAGAAGGCCGGCGGGCTCATTGAAAGGATCCGCTTCGGCGCCGGATTCGACCTCACGCTGGCGCTTGCCGTCGCGCACATCGCCGCCCTGGGGATCCTCCTCGCCCGGGCAGCGCCCGCACTTCAGAGCCTCTCGTTCGGTGGCACTCAAGTCGATGACCAGCCAGCAGTTGATAAACTTGACGAAAGGGTCAAGTATGACCTACAGTGAGGTGATGCTCGAGATCCAGAACCTGCACGCCAGCGCGAACGGCGTGGACATCCTGCACGGGGTCACGCTCACCGTGAACGCGGGCGAGGTCCACGCGATCATGGGCCCCAACGGCTCCGGCAAGAGCACCCTCGCCCACGTGCTGGCGGGGCGTCCGGGATACGTGGCGACGCAAGGAAAGGTCCTCTACAAGGGCCGCGACCTGCTCGTGATGAGTCCCGAGGAGCGCGCCCGCGAGGGCGTCTTCCTCGCCTTCCAGTACCCGGTCGAGATCTCCGGCGTGAGCAACGTGTATTTCCTGAAGGCGGCCCTCAACGCCATCCGGAAGCATCGCGGCCAGCCCGAACTCGACGCGATGGACTTCCTGGCCCTGGTCAAGGAGAAGGCCAAGGTCGTCGACATCGACGACGCGCTGGTGAAGCGGCCGGTCAACGAGGGTTTCTCGGGCGGCGAGAAGAAGCGCAACGAGATCTTCCAGATGGCGATCCTGGATCCCGCGCTCGCCATCCTGGACGAGACCGACTCCGGCCTCGACATCGACGCTCTGCGCACGGTGGCCGCGGGGGTCAACCAGCTCCGCAGCCCGCAGCGCGCCATGATCGTGGTGACCCACTACCAGCGGCTGCTGAACTACATCGTCCCCGACCACGTCCATGTCCTCCTCGACGGCCGCATCGTGAAGTCCGGCGGCAAGGAGCTCGCGGTCGAGCTCGAGTCGCGCGGATACGAATGGCTGGAGGGGCGGGCGGTCCCGGCGGGATGACGCAAGCCCTCGAGCAGGCGGCGCTGGTCGAGGCCCTGGATTTCGGCTGGCCGGGTTTCCTGGCCGGCCGTTCCGCGGGGGAGCCGGGATGGCTGGCTGCGATGCGCCGCGCGGCGATGGACCGCTTCGCCGAGATGGGCCTGCCCAGCGTCCGCGACGAGGACTGGCGGCAGACGCCCATCGGCCCCATCGCCCGCATCGCGTTCCGCCGCCCGGCGGAGGACGCCGTGGTCGGCGCGGAGGCGCTGGCCCCGCTCACCTTCGGCCACGCCCTGGACGGACACCAGATCGTGTTCGTCAACGGCCGCTACGCGCCTTCGCTGTCTTCGCTGGGGGCGCAGGACGGGGTGCGGATCGAAAGCCTCGCCCGCGTTCTGGACCGCGAGCCCGCGCTGGTCGAGCGGCGCCTGGGGAAGGTCCTGAAAGGGGGAAATGCGTTCGCCGCGTTGAACACCGCCTTCCTCGAGGACGGTGCTTCGGTGTCGATCCCGGCGGGCGTGGTCCTGGCCGACCCCATCCACGTCGTCCATCATTCGACCGCGAGCGCGGGACCGTCCGTCTCCCATCCGCGGCTGCTGGTGGTGGCGGGGCGCACGAGCCAGGCCACGATCGTCGAAAGCTACGGCGGACCGGACGGCCAGGCGTATCTGACCAACACCGTGACCGAGATCGCCCTCGAGGATGGCGCGATCGTGGATCACTACAAGGTCCAGCGCGAAGGATTGGCGGCCTTCCACATCGCCACCCTGGCCGTGAGCCAGGGCCGCGACGCGCGGTTCTCGTCGCACTCGATCGCCCTCGGCGCCGCCCTCGCGCGCCAGGACGTCGACCAGGCCTTCGCCGGCGAAGGCGGCGAGTGCGCGCTGGGCGGGCTGTTCCTCGCCTCCGGCACCCAGCTCACCGATACCCACACCCGCATCGACCACGCGGTCCCGCGCTGCGCCAGCCGGCAGCTCTACAAGGGGATCGTGGACGGCCAGGCGCGCGGAGTGTTCGTGGGCCGCATCTACGTGGCGAAGGACGCGCAGAAGACGGACGCCAACCAGACCAACAAGAACCTGCTGCTGTCCCGCCACGCGCTGGTGCACAGCGTGCCCCAGCTCGAGATCCTGGCCGACGACGTGAAGTGCAAACACGGCTCGACCACCGGCCAGCTCGATCCCGCGGCGCTTTTCTACCTGCGCTCCCGCGGCATCGGCGAGGACGCCGCGCGGAGCCTGCTCGTGTACGCGTTCGCGAGCGACGTCGTGGCCCGCATCAAGGTCGAGGCCCTGCGCAAGGACCTCGGACGATACTTGCGCGAGCGGCTGCCCAGCGCGGCCGACATCGAGGAGGCGGTGGTTTGAGCACCCAGACCGAGCGCGTCACCGCGGTGGCGGGCGTTCCGCTGGACATCCGCGCCGTGCGCGCCGACTTCCCCATCCTCGGCCGCTTCGTCCACGAGCGGCCGCTGGTCTATCTCGACAACGCCGCCAGCAGCCAGAAGCCGCAGGCCGTCATCGACGCCGAGCGCGAGGTGTACGAGGGCTACTACGCCAACATCCACCGCGGCGTCCATCAGCTCTCGATGCAGTCCACCGACGCCTACGAGGCCGCGCGCGGGAAGGTCAAGCGCTTCATCGGCGCGGCGTCGACGAAAGAGGTCATCTTCACCCGCGGCACCACCGAGGGCATCAACCTCGTGGCCTCGAGCTGGGGGCGCCGGCACGTGGACACGGGCGACGAGGTGTTGATCTCCGGCCTCGAGCACCACTCGAACATCGTCCCCTGGCAGATGCTCTGCGAGGAGAAGGGCGCGCATCTCCGGGTCGCCCCCATCGACGACGACGGCGCGGTGGTGATGGAGGAGTTCGAGCGCCGCCTCGGGCCGCGCACCCGGATCGTCGCCGTGGCCCACGTCTCGAACGCGCTGGGCACGATCAACCCCGTCCACCGGATGATCGAGCTGGCGCACGCGCAGGGGGCCGTCGTGCTCATCGATGGGGCGCAGGCGGCGCCTCACCTCAAGATCGACGTGCGCGCGCTCGACTGCGACTTCTACGCCCTCTCCTCGCACAAGCTGTACGGACCCACGGGCGTCGGCGTGCTGTACGGGAGGCAGGCCCTGCTCGAGGAGATGCCGCCGTACCAGGGCGGCGGGGACATGATCCTCTCCGTCACCTTCGAGAAGACGACGTACAACGAGCTGCCGTACAAGTTCGAGGCGGGCACGCCCAACATCGCGGGCGTGATCGGCTTCGGAGCGGCCCTCGACTACGTCTCCGGCATCGGCCTCGACCGGATCGCCGCCCACGAGCACGACCTGCTCGAGTACGCCACCGGCCGGTTGTCCGAGGTCCCCGGCCTGCGCATCATCGGGACGGCGGCGGAGAAGGCGGCGGTGATCTCGTTCGTGCTGGCGGGCATCCATCCCCACGACATCGGCACCGTGCTGGACTACGAGGGCGTGGCCATCCGCACCGGCCACCACTGCGCGCAGCCGGTGATGGAGCGCTTCGGCCTGCCCGCCACCGCGCGGGCGTCCATGGCCGTCTACAACACCCGGGAGGAGGTCGACGTGCTGGTGCGCGGCCTGGAGCGGGTGCGGGAGCTGTTCAAGTGACGTCGCCGCTGCGCGAGCTGTACCAGGAAGTGATCCTGGACCACAGCCGGAAGCCGCGGAACTTCGGCCGCCTGCCCGAGGCGACCCGCCAGGCCGACGGCTACAACCCGCTGTGCGGGGACCGGGCGACGGTGTTCGTCCGCCTCGACGGCGACGTGGTGGCGGACGTGAAGTTCCAGGGCGCGGGGTGCTCGATCTCCACCGCGTCGGCCTCGATGATGACGGAGTCGGTGAAGGGCAGGAGCCGCGCGGAGGCGGAGGCGCTGTTCGAGCGCTTCCATAGCCTGGTGACGCGCGATTCGGCCGCCGCCGAGCGCGAGGTCGATCCTGCGCTGGGGAAGCTGGCCGTCTTCTCCGGGGTCTGGGAGTTCCCGGTCCGCGTGAAATGCGCGTCGCTGCCCTGGCACACGCTGAAGGCCGCGCTCGACGGCGACGACCGGCCGGTCTCCACCGAGGTCTCGGAATCCAGCAGCGGCGACGCGGGAGGGCACGCTCGATGATGCGGGAAGAGACGGTCCTGCTGCGCGACGTGGAAGTGACCGCGATCCCCTACGGCGACCGCATCACGCTCACCAGCGGCAGCCCGGTGATCATCAGCCAGGCCCTCGGCGGGTCGTACACGCTGGTCACCATGCAGGGCTACATGGTCCGCCTGGACGGCGCCGACGCCGACGCCATCGGGAAGGAGGCGCAGGCCGGCCCCTCGGCGGAGGAGGCGAAGACCAAGACCATCGACCAGATGGTGTGGGACCAGCTCCGTACCTGCTACGACCCCGAGATCCCGGTGAACATCGTGGAGCTGGGGCTCGTCCACTCCGCGGAGGCGAAACCTCTCGGGGAGGACGGCGGCCAGCGGGTCGAGGTGCGCTTCACCCTCACCGCCCCCGGCTGCGGGATGGGCGACGTGCTGAAGGACGACATCCAGCGCAAGCTGCTGACCATCCCCGGAGTCCAGGAAGCCGACGTGCAGGTCCAGCTCGACCCGCCGTGGGACCAGACGAAGATGTCCGACGCGGCCAGGCTTCAATTGGGGCTGATGTGATGACGGACGACGGCAACGCCGAGCGACGGATCCACTCCGGAGCGAGGCGGGGGGGTCTGGGGAGTGCGGCGCAGCACCCCCCGGCATTGGTTGCTTCATGAAGATGAGCACGCAGGAAGAATATGGCTTGCGGTGCCTGCTCCGCCTCGGGCGCGAGCCGGAAGGCGGCAGCCTCACCATCGCGCAGCTCAGTTGCCAGGAGGGGATCTCCGCCGCCAACGTGGCGAAGATGATGCGCCTCCTGCGCCGGGCCCGCCTCGTCACCAGCACCCGCGGCAAGGACGGCGGTTATGCCCTGGCCCGTCCCGCGGAGCAAGTCCGCGTCAGCGAGGTCCTGGCCGCGCTGGGCGGACGGATCTTCGACGCCGGCTTCTGCGACACCCATTCCGGGACCACGGCCTTGTGCGCCCACATGGGCGACTGCTCCATCCGCTCGGTATGGCGCATGCTGCAGGACGCCATCGACGGAGTGCTCGGCCGCATGACGCTCAAGGACCTGCTGCGCAACGAGAGCGACATGCGCGCCTGGACGCCGGCGCGGGTCGTGAAGCTTCCGATGTTCCCCGCCGGAAGCAATCGCAGCTAGAGCGGCCAAAAAACCCGGCGCAGATGCGATGCTGAAGATCGTATGGCATCGCGCCGCTTCCCCATCGGGGCCGAGTTCACGCCGGACGAAGGCACGCGCTTCCGCGTCTGGGCGCCCAGGCGCCGTCGTGTCGACGTCGTCTGCGAGGGCCCGCGCGAGGCCGGCCGCGGTGCGCTGGTGGCCCCGCTCGACGCCGAAGCCGGCGGTTATTTCTCCGCTCTCGTCCGGGAAGCCGCGCCGGGGGCGCGGTATCGGTTCCGGCTGGAGGGCGGCGACTGCTGCCCCGATCCCGCCTCCCGCTTCCAACCCGACGGCCCGCACGGCCCCTCGATGGTGGTCGACCCGAAGCGCTATCGCTGGCGGGATGCGGGCTGGAAGGGACGGTCGATCCGCGGGCAGGTGATCTACGAAATGCACGTCGGCACCTTCACCCGCGAGGGGACGTGGAACGCCGCGCGTGAACACCTTGCCGGCCTCGTGGACGTGGGCGTCACCGTGATCGAGGTCTTGCCCATCGCCGATTTTCCCGGCCGCTTCGGCTGGGGCTACGACGGGGTGAACCTCTTCGCCCCCACGCGCCTCTACGGCACGCCGGACGAGCTGCGCCGGTTCGTGGACGCGGCGCACGCGCAAGGCGTCGCGGTCATCCTCGACGTCGTCTACAACCACCTCGGGCCCGACGGGAACTACCTCACGCAGTACTCAGATGCGTACTTCACCGACCGCCACGTGACCGACTGGGGCGAGCCCATCAACTTCTACGGCCGGGACAGCGGCCCGGTGCGGGAGCTGTACCTCGCCAACGCCCGCTACTGGATCGAGGAGTTCCACCTGGACGGGCTGCGCCTCGACGCCACCCAGGACATCTACGACGAGGGGACGGACCACATCCTGGCCGCGGTGGTGCGGGAGGTACGCGAGGCCGCGGCCGGCCGGGCCACGATCGTCGTGGCCGAAAACGAGCCCCAGCACGCACGACTGGTCAGGCCCGTGGCCGACGGGGGCTATGGGATGGACGGGCTGTGGAACGACGACCTGCACCACACGGCGATGGTGCGCCTGAGCGGGCGGAACGAGGGCTACTACACCGATTACCTCGGCGCACCACAGGAGTTCCTCTCCGCGATGAAGTACGGGTTCCTCTACCAGGGACAGCGGTACAAGTGGCGGAAGCAGCGGCGGGGCACGCCGGCCTTCGGGATCCCGCGCGAGGCCCTGGTCAACTTCACGCAGAACCACGACCAGGTGGCGAACTTCGCGCGGGGCTTGCGGGGCCACCAGGTCACGTCCCCGGGCCGGTGGCGTGCCATGACGGCGCTGATCCTCCTCGGCCCCGGCACACCGATGTTGTTCCAGGGGCAGGAATTCGCCGCCTCCGTGCCCTTCCTCTTCTTCGCCGATCACACGCCCGCGCTGGCGGCGAAGGTCCGGGCGGGCCGCCGCGAGTTCCTGGCGCAATGGCCGGGGCTGGCCCTCGCCGAACGGGACGACGGTTTCGCGGAGCCCGCGGACGAGGGGACGTTCGAGCGGTGCAAGCTCGACCACGCCGAGCGCGAGAGACATGTCGAGGCCTACCGGCTGCACCAGGACCTCCTGCGGCTGCGGCGCGAGGACCCCGTCCTGCGCGAGCAGGGTGCTTCGGGACTGGACGGCGCGGTGCTCGGCGCCGACGCCTTCGTGCTGCGCTTTTTCGGCCCGCGCGGAGCCGATCGGCTCCTGCTCGTGAACTTCGGGCGCCAGCTGCACCTCGATCCCGCGCCCGAGCCGCTGCTGGCGCCCCCGGAAGGAAAGCGATGGAGCGTGTTGTGGTCGAGCGAGGCGCCTGCGTACGGCGGATGCGGGACGGTCGATCCCGACGGCGAGGACAACTGGCGCCTCCCCGGCGAGGCAGCGCTGCTGATCGCGCCCGACGACAGGACATGACGGGGCCCAGAATCCGCCGCGTGGCCTTCGGCGACATCATCGAGGTGTTCGACGCCGAGGAGCCCTTTACGCCCCGCGCATGCGTCGCCCAGGCCGGGAGCGTGGCGGAGATTCTTCGATGCCGGGTGAAGACGGCGCCGCCGCCGGGGGACGGTCGGGGAACCAGTCGTCGGTGAACAGCTCGATCCCGTTCTTGACCGCCCCCACGATGGGGAAGGCGTCGAGGGCGGTATGCGCAAGCCCGCCGAACAGCCCCTTGTGCCGGACGGAGTGGGCAAGGTACGCCACCGCGACCGCCGCCCCCACGATCGGCACCGACTTCCCGAGCCGCCGCGCCAGCTTCCGGCCTGCCCACCGTCCGACCCGCCGCCTGGTCGTCATGACTTCAACGTAACACGCGGAAAGCGCGTCGGGTGGCGCGGGGCGGCGCCCCGCGTCCGCGCCCCCTACTTGCGACGCTTGTAGACGATCTCCATCTGCTTGACGTTCTTTCCGCTCGGGTCGGGGCCCCACATCTCGAAGACGTGGTGGTCGGGGCTCGCGATGGTGGTCGTCATCTTGATGGTCGACGTCTTGCCGGTCATTGGATCGTCCATCGTCGACGTCGACGTCATGACCTTGCCCGCGGCGTCGAAGGTGCCTTCGCTCAACATGACCGCCGTGCTCATGTTGTCCTGCCAGGTCCCGATGTACTTCTTCTTGAAGTTGTCGTAGCCGGTGTAGCCGAGCCCTTCGAAGGGCTGGCCCATCATCTCGCTCGTGAACTTCGACTCCACCCATCGGCCGCCGAGCACCATCCGGTTCTCGCTCGTTCCCTTGGACTTCGCCGGGGCCTGGCCGGGCTCCATCCACGAGGTCACCTCGGCGTCCCAGGTGCCGACCATTCCGGCCAGCGCCTTGTGCCCCTCGCCGGGAGTCGCGAACCTGGCCCAGGCCTCCATCATGGCCTTCTGTTCCGCGGACATCGGCTTGTCCGCCGGCTTCGCGTCCTGGGCGGCGGCGGCCCCGGCCGCGAGCAGCCCCGCGCACAGGGCAAACGTCAACTCACGCACCTTCATTGTTTCTCCTCCACAGTGCTGGGCCCCTCACGGTGGTCCGTAATCGATCCTATAACGGCTTGGGCGACAGCGGCCGGTGTGGTAACGTGTGGGCCTCCCCGTGGCCCCGGGCACTCCCGGGCGCCCCTCGCTCCCGGAGAGTCCCTGAGCGGGCTTCGGGGCAGGGGGCTCCGCATCGACCCCCCCTTTGGAGGCAGGATTTGCAAAACGGTCCGCAGGAAGAACAGCGCTTGGCGCTGTTCGTCGATTTCGAGAACATCGCCATCGGCGTCCGCGACGCCCACTACCGCAAGTTCGACGTCAACCTCGTGCTGGAGCGCCTGCTCGACAAGGGCAAGCTGCTGGTCAAGAAGGCCTACGCCGACTGGAGCCGCTACTCGGACTACAAGCGCAGCTTCCACGAGGCGGCCATCGAGCTCATCGAGGTCCCCCAGAAGTCCGTGGGCGGCAAGAACTCCGCGGACATCCGGCTGGTCGTCGACGCCATGGACATGTCCTTCCAGAAAGAGCACATCAACTGCTTCGTGATCGCCTCCGGCGACTCCGATTTCTCGCCCCTGGTCTCGAAGCTGAAGGAGAACAACAAGTACGTGATCGGCCTGGGGGTCAAGAACTCGACCTCCGACCTGCTGCTCGAGAACTGCGACGAGTTCATCTTCTACGAGGACCTGGTGCGCGGACAGCAGCGGCCGATGCCGCAGATCGGCAACGTGCCGGAGAAGGTCGCCGAGGTCTTCTCGCTCCTGGTGGACTCCGTGCTCGCCCTGCAGCGCGAGAACAAGGAGATCCTCTGGGGCTCCATGGTCAAGGAGACCATGAAGAGGAAGAAGCCGTCCTTCAACGAGACCTACTACGGCTTCCGCACCTTCAGCCATCTCCTGGAGGACGCCCAGCGCCGCGGCATCGTCGAGCTGCGCCGCGACCAGAAGTCGGGCAGCTACGTCGTCGAGGACCTGGGCTCCGCCGGCATCGGGACCGCGCGTCCCGAGCCGGCCGGTCCGGTCGGTGTGCCCGCGCTGCCGCCGGCCTCCAGCCGCTCCCCGGAGCCGCCGAAGGAGGCCGAAGTGGCCGCGGGGCCGGTGGCCGTCGAGGCCGCAGCCGAAGGCGCGAACGGGTCCACCCGCGCGCCGCGCCGCCGCCGGAGCCGCAGCCGCCGGCCGCGGCCCGCATCGACGCTGGCCGCGGGAGCCTTTCCGGAGGCCGGAACGGGCGCGGACACCGCGCCGGGCACCGACGAATCGGACGCGGAGCCGGCGGAGGGCGACCACGGCGATGCATACGAGGCGGGCCGCGATCACGATCACGATCCGGCCGCGCACGACGAGGATCACGGCCGGGCCGCCGCCCCTCCGGAGAAGCCGGCGGGTGAAAGCGCGCCTCCGGCGCGCGACGAAAACGACACCGGCCCCTTCTCGTTCTTCTCCTGGATGCGGCGGGAGCCCGATCCGAAGCGGGATCCGAAGTAGGCGGGAGGGCCTACGGGGCTGGTAGCGCTACCGGGAATCGAACCCGGGTCTGATGGCTGAGAACCATCCGTCCTAACCCCTAGACGATAGCGCCCTTCCGTCCAGTATAGGAAAAGCGCCCCAACGGCGTCAACGCTTCCGCCCGGTGATCTCCGTCACATGGCGCAGGCGAAGTGATCCTGATCGTAGGCAGACCGGCCTCCCCGGTGCGATATTCACTCTGTAAGTACGTCAAGGAGGAAGCAACCCATGAAGCTCAAACAGGCCCGGTTCGTCGCCGTCATCGCCGTCCTCGCGCTTCGGCTCGCCGCGTGCGGCAGCAATCCCAACGGGCCGTCCGAGGGCGTGACCCTCGAAGGCACCGTCGTCGGCTCCACGTTCGGCGCGGCCTCGGTGCGCGGCACGTCGTCAGCGGTGTTGACCGTCGTCGTGGCCGAGAACACGGCTATGACGACCACCATCGGGGCGGATGGACGCTTCACGCTGCGCGGCCTTCCCGAAGGCTCGTTCACCCTGATCTTCCTGTCCGATGGGACGGAGATCGGGCGGCTGGCCTTCAGCGAAGTGATGCCCAACCAGGCGCTCACCGTGACCGTCTCCGTCGTCGGCACGACGGTGACGCTGCTCGAGGAGCGCCGCAACGGCATGGGCCACGGCGACCTCGAGATCGAGGGGCGCGTGGAGCAGTTGCTCGTCGTCAATCCGGCGGGTGACAGCCGTTTCGTCATCGACGGCTACACGGTGGTCGCTCGCCCCGGGCAGACCGCAATCCGTGAAGGCAACCGCGCCCGATCGGTGACCGAGCTGCTCGTCGGCCAGCAGGTGCACGTCAAGGGCGTCTGGCTCGAGGCGGCGTCGGTCGCGACCCAGGAAGTCCTGGCCTGGGAGATCAAGCTCCAGGGCGGCGTCGAGGAGCCCGGGCCGCAGCCGGTTCGCGCATGCATGATCAACGGCGGTCGCGTCGGCGACGGGATCGAGCTCGAGGGCCGGGTGGCGAGCGGCCCGGTGACCTCGTTCATGATGACCGTCAACGGCAACCGCGCCTCCGGGCAGGTCGGCGTCCAGGCCAGCGCGGGAGCCCTCCGGTGCAACGGCCCCAACTCGAGCCCGGCGCAGTGCCAGACGCGCTTTGTCGACGGGGCCCGCATCCATGTCCGCGGCACGCTCTCGTCGTGCAGCACGTTGGCCGCCAGCGTGGCCGCGAGCGAAGTCAAGATCCAGAACTAGACCCCCATCGCCGCGGCCTCACCGACCCCCCGGGGCAACCCGGGGGGTCTTTTTTTGGCGTGTTTCTTGCTTCCTCCTCGTATGGGCCTCCTGCCCGGCCCCAAGGAGAGATGCCGATGAAGAAGCTCATGACGCTGTCGGCCGCGCTGTTGCTCGCGTTGGCCGCCCTCCCCGCGGCCGCCGACCACCCGGGGAACGCCACCACCGCGGACATCCGGCGCGTGCAGGCCGACCTGTCCAACCTGGAGGAGGCCGTCCGCAACCTCCCCACCACGCATGCCCGCTACAACGAATTCAAGGACCGTATCGAGGAGATCCGCGAGAACGTCACCTTCCTGCGCGTGCAGATCCGGCGGCACCAGCGCGCAAGGGGCGCGAACGCCGAGGGGACCGGAGCCTCGGTCGACGACGTGAACTGGGTGCGCCAGGAGATCCGCGCCCTGCACGACGACGTCTTGAACGCCACCAACCGGCGCTGGTCGGGCGGCGCCATGACCGTGCCCGAAGGCACCGAGATGCAGGTGCGTCTCGACACGCCGCTGTCGTCGCGGACGGCGCGCGCGGAGGACCGCTTCGAGGGCACGCTGATGATGCCCGTCTACGTCGACGACCGGATGGTGATCCCCGCGGGCGCCCGCGTGCGAGGGACGGTGGTGAGCGCAGAGCCTGCCGACCGGCCCGCGCGCGGCGGGAAGCTGGATCTCGCCTTCAACAGCCTCGAGCTCGAGGGCAACCCGCGCGTGGACATCCGGTCGCGGGTGGTGTCGATCTCCGAGAACATGGACCGCAGCGAGACCGGCCAGAAGGCGGGGATGGGCGCGGCGCTTGGCGCGCTGCTGGGGTCGGTGATCGGAGGCAAGAAGGGCGCGCTGCTCGGCCTCATCGTGGGCGGCGCGGGCGGTGCGATCACGACGCGGGGAGAGGAAGTCGAGCTTCCCGAAGGGACGATCCTGACCCTGCGCACGGAGCGCCCGGTCAACCTCCGGCGGTAGGAGCAGCGGGGCTGTCCAAGGTCACTGCAACGGCAGCGCGCAAGACGAATTCACTTCGGCGAAGCGCGCGGGGGGTCCAGGGGGGTGCGGCGCAGCACCCCCCTGCTCACTGAAGAAGGCGGCGCACCACCCGGTCGCGCCCGAGGCAGGTCAGGACGTCGAATAGGGACGGGCCCACCGACCGTCCGGTGACCGCTGTCCGCGTGCCGTTGATCAGCACGCCCGCCTTTACCCCGAGCTCGTCCGCGTACGCGCGCAGCGCCGCTTCCGCGGAGGCGTGATCGAAGGGATCCAGGGCCGCGAACCGCCGGCCCAGCTCCGGCAGCCATTCGGCGAGCCGCGGCTCCTTCCTCAGGTTGTTGTCCACCGCCTCCGGGTCCATGTCGAAGGTCTCGTCGAAGTAGGCGCGGCCGGCATCGGCGAAGTCCTGCAGCGTAATGAAGCGCGCGCGGAGGAGATCGACGGTGGCGGAGAACCAGTCCCGCCGCGCCCCGCCCTCCGCGAAGGCCTCGTCCCACAGGCCGTGCTGCTTCAGCACCGCCTCGACCTTGGGCAGGAGCTCGGGCAGCGGCATGCGGGACATGTACTGCTGGTTGATGAAAAGCGCCTTGCGGTCCGTCCACTGGCGAGGATCGGTCTCCGAAAAGGTCAGGATGGCGTTGGAGCGGCCGATCCCCTGCAGCGTGAACGCGGCCAGCAGCTCCTCGGTGGAGAAGACCTCGCGGTCGTCGCCGGGGGACCAGCCGAGCAGGGCCAGGAAGTTGCGGAACGCCTCGGGCAGGAAGCCGCGGTCGCGATAGGTGGTGACGGAGACGACCTCGCCGTGTTTCCGCTTGGACAGCTTGGTGCGGTCCGGCGCGTTGATCAGCGGCAGGTGTGCGAACTTCGGGGGCGTACGGCCCATGGCCTCGTAGAGCAGGACCTGCTTGTGGGTGTTGGAGAGGTGATCCTGGCCGCGGATGATGTCGGTGATGGCCATGTGGACGTCGTCGCAGACCACCACGTGGTTGTAGAGAGGCGTCCCGTCCGGCCGGAGCAGCGCGAAGTCCTCGATGTCCCGGTGTTTCCGCGCCTGCTCGCCGTAGACCGCGTCGTCGAAGCGGGTCGCGCCGTCGTCCTCCGGCACCCGGAAGCGCACGCTGAAGGGCTCGCCGGCCTCGGCCCGCCGCTGCGACGCGGCGGGATCGAGGTCGCGGCTTTTCTGGTCGCGCAGCCACGGCTTGCCCGCGGCCATGAGCTGCTTCCGTTCCACGTCGAGCTGCTCGTTGGTGGCGAACGAGCGGTAGGCCTTGCCCTCGGCCAGCAGCCGCAACGCCACCTCCCGATGCCGCGCGATGCCTTCGCTCTGGAAGTGCGGCCCCTCGTCCCAGCCGAGGCCCAGCCACTCGAGGCCCTCGAGGATGCTGCGGGTGTTGGCGTCGGTGGACCGCTCGCGGTCGGTGTCCTCGATGCGGAGGACGAACGTCCCGCCGTTCTTGCGTGCCCACAGCCAGTTGAAGAGCGCGGTGCGGGCGCCGCCGACGTGCAGATATCCGGTGGGGCTCGGTGCGAACCGGACGCGCATCGGACGGCGACCCTGCTAAGACGCCGCCAGCTTGCGCGGGCGGCTCTTGGGGACGCGCTCGCGAGGGATGTGGTGGCGCTGCAGGCGCAGGTAGATCGTGCGGCGGGTCACGCCCATGAGCCGCGCCACCCGCGCGATGTTCCACTCGTTGCGGTTCAGCAGCAGCAGCAGCTTCTCGCGCTCCATGTCCTCGACGGGCGTCCGCTCGAGGTAGGTCTCCCAGGCTTCGGCGCGGCTGGTCTTCGGCCCCGCGGTCTGGGTGACGGCCTTGGCGATGATGCGCGCGAACTTGGAGAGCCGGTCGCGGTCGGCGTTGTTGAGGAAGTGGGGCTCGGCGGCGTCGATGTACAGGAGCGCGACCAGGACGCCGTCCTGGAGCACGGGCACCATGGTCAGGCTTGCCGGGCCCTGCCGGGCGATCGACTTCAATCCCGCCACGGCGCCCAGCTCGGGGGCGTAGAACGCCTCGCCGAGCCGGAGCGCATCGGAGCGCGAGGACCACACGACCTGGGCCCCGTCGAGGGCATGCTGGTCCACGCCGCGGGACGCGAACAGCAGCAGGCGGTCGCCGGCCAGGGTGAAGACCGCTCCGCACCGCCCTTCGACCAGCGAGAGGACGACGTCGATCGTGCGCTCGCCGAGCCGCCGTGGATCGTCGGCGCCGATGACGAGGTCCGCGAACTGGTCGATGAGATCCGCGCGCCTTCCCACGTTCACCTCCTGATTTGCCCCATCCTATCAGTCGGCGTGCGAAGTTCCATGGTTTGACATCCGGGAGCCGAAGCCGTAAATCGGATGGTCATGTCGCGCGCGAGGCGGTACGCGGCGTGGCCGGGCTTGCTCCTGCTCCTCGCCGTCCCGGCGGTGTCGGACGACGTGCCACCATCCGCCGCGCCGCCGCCCGCCCCGCCCGCCCCGGAGGCGATCTCCCTGCTCGGCAAGCCGCTCGTTCCGGCCGAGCCCGCGCCGGAGCGCCGCCGCCTCCTCGAGGACAACCTCGCCCGCGCCCGCGGCGATTTTGAAGCGCAGCCGCGCTCGGCGGACGCGGCGATCTGGCTGGGCCGCCGCCTGGCCTACCTCGGCCGGTATCGCGACGCCATCGCCGTCTACACACGCGCCATCACCGTACATCCCCGCGAGCCGCGCCTCCTGCGGCACCGCGGCCATCGCTTCATCACGCTGCGGCGGTTCGACGACGCAATCGCGGACCTCGGCCGGGCCGCCGCCCTGATCCGGTCCCGTGCGGACGAAGTCGAGCCTGACGGCGAGCCCAACGCGCTGAACATCCCCACCAGCACCTTGCACTTCAACATCTGGTACCACCTGGGGCTGGCCCATTACCTGAAGGGCGATTTCACGAAGGCGTTGGACGCCTATCGGCGGTGCATGGATGTCTCACGGGGCAGCGACGACCGGCTCGTGGCGGCGACGGACTGGACCTACATGACGCTCCGGAGGCTCGGACGGCAGGCAGAGGCCGGGGCGCTGCTGGCGCCGATCCATCGCGATCTGAAGGTCATCGAGGACCACGCCTACCATCGGCGGCTGCTGATGTACAAGGGCGAGGTGTCGCCGGACGGGCTGCTCGCGGGCAACGCGGACCCGACCGACATCGCGACGCAGGGCTACGGTGTCGGGAACTGGCACCTGTATAACGGGCGCGCCGACGAGGCCCGCGCCGCCTTCGACCGGGTCGTGACAGGCTCGCAGTGGGCCGCGTTCGGGTTCATCGCGGCCGAGGCCGAGCTGGCCCGCGAATGGCGGAGAGGGGGGGATTCGAACCCCCGGTAGAGGTATAAGCCCCTACAACAGGTTAGCAACCTGGCCCGATCGGCCACTCCGGCACCTCTCCGCAGAGGATCGTCCTGCCATCGGCCGGCAGGCTGGAGCACCCGAACCGCCAATTTAGCATGAATTGACGGGCCGCTCCGGCCCCGCAGTGCGCTCCTGAAGCGGAGCAGGACCGACCACCTCCACGCACTAGAATCGAATTTGCGGGAGCCTGCCGCGAAGGAGGGTGAGCATGGAGTGGCTGAGCGATCCTCAGGCCTGGATCGGATTCGTGACCCTCGCCGTCCTGGAGATCGTCCTGGGGATCGACAACGTCGTCTTCATTTCCATCCTGGCCGGCAAGCTCCCGGCGGAGCAGCGCGCGCGGGCCCGGCGCCTCGGTCTCGGCATGGCGATGGTCATGCGGATCCTGATGCTCCTCGGCATCTCGTGGATCGTGCGCTTGACCGCCCCGCTGTTCACGGTCCTGGGCGAGGAGATTTCGGGCCGCGACCTGGTCCTCCTGGTCGGCGGGCTGTTCCTGCTGGCCAAGGCCACCTATGAGATCCATACCAAGCTGGAAGGGGAGGAGGGCGAGGCTTCCGCCAGGGTGGCCCCCTCCTTCGCCAGCGTGATCGTCCAGATCACGCTCCTGGACGTCGTCTTCTCCCTGGACTCCGTGATCACCGCGGTGGGGATGGTTCAGCAGGTGGCAGTGATGATCGCGGCGGTGGTGGTGGCGGTCGCGTTCATGATGGCCTTCGCGGGCGTCATCTCCGACTTCGTGGAGCGCCACCCGACGGTGAAGATGCTCGCCCTTTCGTTCCTGCTCATGATCGGCGCCATGCTCATCGCGGAAGGGCTGGGCCACCACATCCCGAAGGGTTACGTCTACTTCTCCATGGCCTTCTCCGTCTTCGTGGAGGCGCTGAACATCCGCCTGCGCAAGGTCAGCCGTCCCGTCCACCTGCATCAGCCGTACGCACCGGCGGCGGGCGAAGGCGGCGGCCAGGCGTGAGCGGACCCGACGACGGCTTCGTCATCGAGATCCTGCTGATCGGGGTCCTGCTGCTGCTCAACGGCTTCTTCGCCGGCGCGGAGATCGCGGTGCTCACCGCGAGGAGGGGACGTATCCAGACGCTGGCGGATCGGGACCGCCGGGCGGCGGCACTGCTGCGGCTCAAGGTGGACCCCGATCGCTTCCTGGCCACGGTCCAGATCGGAGTCACCGTGGTCTCGACCCTGGCCTCGGCGGTGGCCGGGGTGGCGGCCATCGAGCGGCTCGAGCCCTGGTTCGCCTCCATCCGGTGGCCCTGGGCACAACAACTGGCCGAGCCGCTCGCCGTCGGGGTGGTGGTGTTCACCATCGCGTACCTGTCTCTGGTGGTGGGCGAGCTGTTACCCAAGTCGCTGGCCGTCCGGCACGCGGAAGCGATCGCCCTGCAGGTGGCCCGGCCCATCGAGCTGATGAGCCGGGTCAGCCGGCCCGTGATCGCGGTGCTCACCGCGTCCTCCGGCCTCTTCCTGCGGCTCGGAGGGGGCAAGGACGAGGGCCCGCGCAGCGGGTTCCATACCTTGGAGGACCTGCGGGCGATCGCCGCCGAGGCGGAGGAACAGGGGGTGGTCAAGGGTGACGTGGTGAGCAGGGCCATCGAGTTCCAGGATCGGGACGTACGGGAGATCCTTACACCCCGTAGCCGCATCGATGGCATCGCAGTGGAGGCGAGCCTGGAAGAAGCGCTGCGCCGAGCGCGGGAGTCGGGGCATTCCCGATTCCCCATCTACCAGGGCAGCCTGGACGATATCGTGGGCTTCGTCTACGCCCGGGATCTCTACGAGGCCGAGCGCACCCACAAGGAGTTCGACCTCCGCCATCTGACGCGAGTGGTGCCGGTGATCCCCGCCAACAAGAAGGCGAGCGTGCTCCTGGCGGAGATGCGCGCGCAACGAGCTCACGTGGCCGTGGTGGTGGACGAACACGGCACCACAACCGGGCTCGTCACCATGGAGGATCTGCTGGAGGTCATCGTCGGTGAGATCGAGGACGAACACGGCGAGCCGATCGCCCGCGTGCGCGAGGAAGCCGACGGGAACCTGGAGGTCGATGGAGCCGTGTCGGTGCGGGAGCTCAACGCGGAGTGGGGCATGGCGCTGCCCGAATCGGCCGACTACGTCACGGTGGCGGGCTTGATCCTCAATTGCATGGGATCGGTGCCGCGCGGAGGCGAGCGATTGGAGGTCGCCGGCCACGCGGTCACGGTCAAGGCCATGGAAGGCTACCGTGTTGCGCGCGTGTCGGTGGGCCCTCCGCAGCCGCCGGCCGCCCCGGCTCCGTCGCCGTGAAGGGGGGAACGAATGGCGGAGGGCGAGGGATTCGAACCCCCAGAGGCTTGCGCCCGGGAGCTTTCAAGGCTCCTGCCTTACCGTTAGGCTAGCCCTCCGCCGACACCGGCATTATGAGGTACTTTAGGTCCTTGAGCGTCACCGGGCGCTGGTATCATGCGCACGGTTTTCCGCCTTAATGAATACTGACCGCCTCCTGCGCGACGTCGAGAAGCGCCTCGAGAATCTTGCGCCGTCCGACCGGGCGGAGGCGCTGGACGCCATCCGTGAAGAGATCGCCCGCGAGCGGCGCCACGGCGCGCCTCCGGCGTCCGTCGAGACCGAACGCCAGCGACGGCTCGAAGCCGAGACCCTCCGCGCGATCCTGGAGGCCATCAACCGCCAGGGCACCCTCGAGGAGACGATCGAGGAGGTGCTGAAGCAGCTCTCGAAGATCGTCGCCTTCGACTCCTGCTCGGTGGCGCTCGTGGACTCCGACGACCACTTCCGGATCATCGCCGCCCGCGGGTTC
>Ga0326597_10001403_pt1 | contig 39252 bp, 32 predicted proteins | sample RVTome_12_FD_203789 | JGI IMG/M metagenome (GOLD analysis project Ga0326597, IMG submission 203789) | Soil microbial communities from uranium-contaminated site in the Upper Colorado River Basin, Wyoming, United States - RVT100D185 | ecosystem: Environmental > Terrestrial > Soil > Contaminated >... | reverse complement strand
AGCGCGCCGAGGATGCCGTGCGCGGTTGCGATATCGTGGCGACCTGCACCGATTCGATTCAGGTGGTAGTGAGCGATCCGACGCTGATGGAGCCGGGGATGCATCTCACGAGCGTCAAGTCGAACGAATGGCATCCGGAGATCGTCAGAAAGGCCGACCTGGTGGTGAAGATGGGACGGGCGACGATGAATCTCGACGTGGGACAGATGCGTATCGGCGGCGAGGCGGCGGTGGTGGCCGGCAACGCCGAAGAGATCAAGCGCATCGCCAACCCGAAGGTGGATATTTTCTCCGCGGATTTTCCGTTGCTCACCGATGTGATGTCCGGTAAACTCAAAGGCCGAACCGATCGGAACCAGGTGACCTTCTTCGCCAACAGCGGCACGCAAGGGCTGCAATTCGCGTCCACAGCGGGCTACGTGGTGCGCGAAGCCAAGCGGTGTGGTCTCGGCCAGGAAATTCCGACGAGATGGTTTCTGCAGGACATTAGGGACTAGAAAGCGGATGGGTTAGAGATGGCTACCACGCCGATGTTTTCCACGGACAATGCGCTCGCCCGCCTGCGCCAGTCGGTTCACGCCAAGGCCGGCAATTTCTACTCGATGTACTCCAGCGTCCTAGGCGGGATCGTCACTGACCCGGCGCTCATGGTGTTGCCGCTCGACGATCACATGGTCCACCGAGGCCACTCGGTGTTCGACACGGCGACGCTGACGCGTGGCATGCTCTATCAGCTCGATCCGCATCTGGATCGCTTCCTGCGGTCGGCGGAGCTGGCACGCATTTCCCTACCGTTTCCGCGCGAGCGCTTGCGGCAAATAATTTTGGATACCGCCGCCGCGAGCGGACACTTCGAGGGATCGGTGCGTTATTGGCTATCGGCTGGACCCGGCGGCTACGGCCTCGGCCCGGGGGAATGTATCGGCAGCAGCTTCTACGTGATCGTCTTCAAGCAGGAAGCCTACCCGGAGAGTTATTACACCGAAGGCATCAAGGTCGTCACGAGCCAAATACCCATTAAGCCGCCGCTGTTCGCGCGCATCAAGTCGACGAATTACTTGCCCAACGTGCTCGTGGTCCTCGAAGCTAAAGACAGGGGCGCCGACAATGGCGTCTTCATCGACCAGCGCGGGATGGTGGCGGAGAGCTCCAATATGAACGTCGCGTTTGTCACCAAGGATCGCATCTTTCGCCACCCGCCTTTCGATGCCATCCTTTCCGGCATCACGATACAAAGAGTGCTGCAATTCGCCGAGCGGCTGGTGAAGGAAGGCAAACTCAAGGAAATCCGCATCGCCGACATTCCCGTCAATGAAGGGGGCCAGGCCGCCGAGATGATGCTGATCGGCAGCTCGATCAAAGTGGCGCCGGTAGTATTATGGGATGGCCAACCCATCGGCGACGGTCGGCCGGGCCCGATCACGAAGCAATTGCTGGAAATGTGGAACGAAGATGCGAGATCGGCGCAGGACCAACTGGTGCCAGTTCCTTATCCCGATTGAGTTTGTTCTCTCCCTTGGTCGAATGGAGTAAACTGTCCCCGGAAATTGATGAAATGATGGGCCTTTTTCAACGGCCTGTTTACAAGGTGACGTCCCTGGTCTCCACAGTGATCGTTTTAGCTCCCGGCTCAGGCTTGTAATAAAGGCGTTCAAAACCAAAGACCTCATTCGTCCGCGTATCTTTGATAAGGACTATGCCTTCTCCGGTCTCTTCGCAAATCTGATCGGCACGAGGCTCGGCACAGTAAACCGTCAGAGTCTCGCCGACAGGGTCGTGGATTACTCGGATGTGGGCCATATCTTTTCTCCCTCCTTAATTTTGTTTCTTACATAACATGTTATCACAAAACCCGTATTGTTCAGCCGTTTAACGACAATAGACAAGTGATATGGAGGTCGAGAACGGTAAAAAAGGTAGACCGTTCTGTCCAGCTTGCTGTGCCTAATCTGATCCGGCGACCGCAGACAGGTCTGGACCTCGTCTTGTCGTGCGATAATTTCGGGATGCTTCCCTTCAATCAAGGCTCAATAACTAGCTGTTGTGCGGACGGAGAAACCAAGGGGCGTGGATACCTCAAAAAGATGAGACGCATCGTCAGGCATCCTCCAGTACCCCATCTGATAAAAGAAGCAGTCTGTTCATGGCGAGGCGTCCTTGAAGCGTCCCGATACCCTCATGTTTTAGATCGTCCAGACGACGGTCACTATAACCCATGTTCTTGGTTTTTTGATCCTGATGCATGCGGCCTTAATTCGAAACAAAGTTCCCTCACGTAGGCCCCAAACTACTGCACTCAACAAACACCCAACGTCTTCTTCCCCACTCCTCACTGAAAATATTTTCTAGATGCTGCTCGCCGACTGAGCCGCACGCTTGGCCATAATTTAGGAAAACCCCGCCTGCCCCCCTTTTTTTCTGCACTAAGGAGGGGCGGTTGGCCAAAGGGGAAGAACCGGAAATGAAGTATACTGTCCCTAGAAATCCCCTAGCTGGTAAGGACGTAAAGTCTAAATAGTTGCAGGGAAGACCGGTCGTGAACCGTTAGCAGATTGCACGTATTGCGGAGGAGAAGTGGTCGAATAGACCAGCTTAGGGGTCGCTTAGAGGGGTCGCTTAGGGGTCAAATCTGAAGTTGACTAGTTGACGCTGGCTTTAGTCATGATGAGTGATGAGGGTCAGGTATTGCAATCACACATTGTCGTGATGCAAGACGAGACCCCATCAACCATCTACGTCGTGTCTCGGAAGACACGTTGACGGCCGACTTGATGGACGTTCGGACGATCTCAGTTCGCGTATGCGGGCTCAGAGGACTATCTTGTTGACGACCGCGATGAAAAAGTACTCTGGCCCCGATCCAAAAAACCTGACCCGGATCCGGGGGTGCGATAAGTAAATTATCAAATCCTGGCACGGCGCACGCCCGTTTTTCAACTTAGCGAAAAAAAGGTGCCCACTGTCGCATTGTTGAAAAAACAAGAGCGGGCGCAGACTGGCGCGACTGGAATTTGTATCGATCTCTTTGCCGAGTTTTTTCGTCTAATGGCATCAATGTCCTTTGTTATCAGCCATCTGTTCACCAGACTTTGGTTTTTTTGCTGGCTAACATGCCTTGGCAGGAGAAGTTTGCCAGGCGCGATTAGAATTTATGCGCACAGGGTTCTGTGGCATGGCTCATGCTTCTACAACTCGCAACAAAAGAACTCTTTGAGCGGTTCGGTGGCACATGATTTCGCACAATTCGGGGGTTTAAGGACTGCAATGTTGATGTTCAGGCGCTTTTATCAGGAGGTGAGTCATGGCAAAAGATAGCATCACTTTGATCGATAACCGCACAGGCAAGAGCTACGAAATAGCCATTTCTTACGGGATATACCCTCTGGATGGAGCGGCGATTCGGGCGTCTGACTTAAGACAGGTGAAGGTCTCAGAGGACGATTTCGGTCTGATGAGTTACGACCCTGCCTTTATGAATACGGCATCCTGTCAAAGCAGGATTACTTTTATCGACGGAGACAAGGGAATTTTGCGTTACCGCGGCTATCCCATCGAGGAGTTAGCGGAAAGGAGCACTTATCTCGAGACCGCCTATCTCGTCCTTTATGGAGAGCTCCCGACACAGGCGCAACTGGATAAGTGGGTCCATGATATCACCTACCACACCATTATCCACGAGAACATCAAGAAGTTCATGGATGGTTTTCACTACGATGCCCATCCCATGGGCATGTTGGTGAGTACCGTTGCGGCGCTTTCCACCTTTTATACGGATGCCAAACATATATTCGATGCCGAATCGCGCAAAACCCAGACGTATCGGCTCGTCGGCAAGATGCCTACGCTCGCCGCTTTTGCTTACCGTCATAGCCTCGGGAGGCCCTATGCCTATCCGGATAATGATTTAAGCTACACAGGAAACTTTCTCAACATGCTTTTCAAAATGACCGAAGTGAAATACAAACCCGATCCCATACTGGAGAAAGCCCTCGATGTTCTGTTCATCCTTCACGCGGACCACGAGCAGAACTGCGGCACCAATGCGATGCGCTGTGTCGGCAGCTCTCAGGCAGATCCCTATTGCGCGGTCGCTGCGGCGGCCGCGGCTCTTTACGGCCCTTTGCATGGAGGCGCAAACGAGGCAGTGCTTAGGATGCTCGGCGAGATCGGCTCCAAGAGCAAGGTTCCGGAGTTCGTAAAGAAGGTGAAGGCAGGTGAGGGTAAGCTTATGGGTTTTGGCCACCGGGTGTACAAGAACTACGACCCGAGGGCGAAAATCATCAAGCGGATAGCCGACGAGGTATTCGAGGTTACGGGCAAGAATCCTCTGCTCGACATCGCGATCGAGCTCGAGCGGATTGCCCTGGAAGATGAGTACTTCATTAAGAGAAAACTCTACCCTAATGTCGACTTCTATTCCGGCATCATTTACCAGGCGATGGGATTCCCGGTGGAGATGTTCCCGGTGCTTTTCGCGATTCCGCGCACGTCCGGTTGGATTGCGCAGTGGGAGGAGCTGCTTTTGGATGGCGAGCAGAAGATCTCCCGGCCACGCCAGGTCTATTTGGGAGAGGACACCCGAACTTACATCGGTATAGAGCAACGCGAGACGGGCAAGACCGGTCCGACGTCACCCAAGAGGGCTGCGTAATCCATTAAAGAGCCTATCAGAAATGGGGTCACTCTGACCCCTGGCTCCATTCGTAAACCGCGGTCCGGCGACAAGTTGCCAGACATTCGTGACCAGAGAAGGAACAACGAGAAGCGCCGCGGCCTGAACAGGTGGTATCACGAGTCCAAGCAATCCCACCGCCACAGTCGGCAACCCCATACCGACCACACCTTCTGCCGGACCAGCCTCGCCTTATTGTTTTTTTCTGGACGTTCAAGGCCCTTTCAATCGGGCGCCATCGCGCATTGCCATGACACTGAGCCTGATGATACCCTCAGCGCAGAAGTGGAGGCGTCGTTTATGGTTGAAACCGTGACCGCGGAAATCCCGTATACGATAGACACCGGCGAGAATCTCGTCAACGAAACCTTCGGCCCGAACAATATTCGCCGGCGCAAGACGGGAACGCATGAGCTGAAGCCTATGACGGTCGACAACGGCCGGCTAATTGCCGGCCGGCTTTCGCTCGAAGAGCAGGGTTTTGTCTTTGTCGAGCACAAGACGAAAGTCGCGGACTTCTTCGACGCCGAGCAATTAAAAACGGTTTACTACTCGGAAGTCGAGCAGTTGATCAAGAGTGCGTCGGGGGCGTCGCGCGTGGTGATCTTCGATCACACGCTGCGCTCGGGCGACGAGGCGGAGCGGGAAGAGAAGCTCATCCGCGAGCCGGTGCTCTCGGCGCACAACGACTATACCGAATGGTCTGGACCGAACCGGGTGCGTGAGTTTCTCCCCGACGAGGCCGAAGCCTTGCTTGCGTATCGCTTTGCCATCATCCAGGTGTGGCGGGCGATCAATCAGCCGATCCAGTCAAACCCGCTCGCGGTTGCCGATGCCAGCAGCGTCGCGATGGAGGATTATCTCGTGGCGGAACGCCGCTACCCGCACCGGGTGGGGCAGACGTACAGATTAAAGTACAATGCCAGCCACCGTTGGTTCTATTTCCCTCAAATGCGGCGCGACGAGGCGCTGGTGTTCAAAGTGTACGATTCCGCCAAGGACGGTCGTGCTCGCTTCACTCCTCACACGTCATTTGTTGATCCGGCGTCTTCTCCTAATGCGCTACCGCGGCAAAGCATCGAAGTGCGGGCATTCGCGTTTTTCTCGTCGTAGCGTGAAGAAAAGGGCTGTTGCGCCTCACCTCTCATCCGGTGCAATATCTGTCCGGTCTTACTCAGTCGTTCAAGGGGTCAAAGGCTGCCCGGATCATTGCCCTTAATCGCTATAGAGCGGCGACTCGGGTGGAATCTGCATCCGCTCGATGCTGTTGCCGTCGGGGTCGTTTATAAACGCGATGCGCTGTTCGGCGCGGCCGATGACTTTGCGCTGGGGCCATAGCGCCGCATCAGGTAGCTCGCCACATACCTCGCTTCGGTATACTTCTGTCCCCGCTTCCGAATCGCTTCGCCCTCGATCCCATAATACTTTTCCACTTCCGTGATTACCCTCCCCGGTTTGACTCCGTTAATCTCCCGCATGTGGCTTCGGTCACGGTCGGCGAGCAGGTGATGATCAGAAACGGGTGGGAGGCAAAATCCTTGTAGTGATAACGGACGTTTCGGACCTACGTCCGTTATATCCTCATATCGGCCTCCGATGCTGTTGCCGTCGTGTTATCCTTTTGTACTTCTGCTGTACACAAAAAGATACGGCTGCTTGAAAAGACATTGTCGTTAAATGTCAATGAGCTTCTGCGTTCTTTAGTGGCAAGAGTGAACTCCGGCTAGCCCACGTATCTGATTGTGTACGCCCTCCCTTCACCATAATAGCCCCACGCGAATATCCGCTTATTTTACCCGTACATATTTACTTGTCAGGCTGGTCCCAGGCTTGCTTTTGACCAGGAATGGCAGTATGGCTCAGCGGCAGATGGACCGTTTTGCTCCTTTCAACTAAGGCAGATCGTTCGCCCATGACACCGAAACTAAAGCCTCCCAGCACACGCCCAGTTCTCATCAGTTTTGCAACGGCTTTCTATCTCCTGGTCGTTGTTGTGCACGCGCTTTACGCCGCCGATTCGGATCTCAAGCCGGGTGACACCGTAGGTGCGCACAACTGGCACCGGGTCCAGGGAATGGTGGGGGAAAACCTTCTTAACCGGATTAAGCAGGGCTACACATTTAAGATTAAACAACCGACGATCACAAAGCCTCCGAGTGAGTATCTCGCCGCGACAGAGAAGTATTCCGGTCAGGTCAAGCTCGGTCGCAAAGGAGATCTCATCAATTATGTCGCTGGCTTGCCGTTCCCTAATCTGAGCCAAAGCGATCCTCAAGCCGGTCTAAAGCTGGCGTGGAATTATTATTGGCGCTGGCTGGGCGATGACATGAAGGTTGGGGGGGGCACCGAACAAGGCAGGATCGCTCGCTTTATTATAGAGAAGAATGGATCGGAACGGCGCGCGGATGTGCTTCACCATACGATCAAGACTCGCGGGCGGACGACTTTAGATCCAAAACCCGTTCTCCCGGGATACGAGCACATCGACTGGATGCAACTTCGGGCTGATGAGTATCCGCGTGACACATCCGGTACGACGACTCTTGAAATACGATACGCCGATCCCGATCGCGCAGACGACCTGTACGTCTATGTTCCCAGCATTCGCCGTGTCCGTCGCGCCCCGCCGATACAAAGATGCACAACGATAGCCCCAAGTGAGTTCACTTTTGATGATATCAATCTCTTTAACGGCAAAATCACGGATTTCAATTACCGGATTCTGGCGAGGAACAGATTCTTAGCGAATTTCTCCCAGGAAAGGATCCCTTTCTACCGTAAAAGCGGGGACTATTTGCCTTTGAAGGAGAGTTGGGAAATTGTTGACGCCTACGTTTTGGAGATTACGCCAAAGGATCCGACTTATTGCTATTCCAAAAAAATTATTCCGATCGAAGCGGACAATCATGAAGCTTTGTGGGGTATGATGTGGGACCAGAACGGCAATTATTGGAAGGAATTAATTGGGTTTCGGAAACCGGTAGAACTTCCTGACGGCAGGGAGGTCCAATCGGTTGCATCGGTGTTCATCACTAACGTACAAAATGGTCGGTCGACCGTGATAGACGCCGTCAGAACCTATAATAACGGCTACCAAGCGTCACTCTTCACTCTTGCTACGCTTCAAACCGTGATGCGGGGCGGGAGCATCAGATAATGCTAATCAAAATACAGGTTTCCACGCTGCGCGCAGTCTTCATCAGTCTTGCAATATTTCGGTGTCTGTTCTTTGTTTTCGTACCTGGGCTTTACGCCGCTGACTCTGATCTCAAGCCCGGTGACACCATAGGTCCGCACAACTGGCAGAAGGTCCAGGGAATGGTAGGGGAAAACCTTCTCAACCGGATCAAGGCAGGCTACAGTTTCAAAATCAAGGAACCGACGCACTACCAGCGTTTGAAAGAATATGTTGAGGCGACGGAAAAGTATTCCGGCAAGGTGGGACTTGACTCCAACGGCGAGTTGGTCAATTACGTTGCAGGCCTGCCATTTCCCAAACTGGATCCCGGTGACCCTCAGGCCGGCATAAAGTTGGCATGGAACTTCTATTGGCGGTGGTTAGGCGATGACTATAAGAATGGAGGGTCAAACAAAGAAGGGCGGATCATCCGCTATGCAATCGAGAAGGACGGTTCGGAGCGGCGTGGAACTGTCGTTGCTCACAGCATTTTTACTCGCTCTCGCGTTACAATAGATCCGAAGCCCGTAATTCCGGGATACGAACACATCGACTGGATGCAGCTCCGCGCCGACGAATATCCACGCGACACCTCGGGTACCACCACTCTTGAGATACGTTATGCGGATCCGAATCGCCAGGATGATCTATATATTTACGTGCCTAGTATCCGCCGTGTCCGCCGAGCCCCTCCAGTGCAGAGATGCGCCACAATATCTCCAAGTGAATTCAACTTTGACGACATCAACAGTTTTAATGGCAAGATCACAAATTTCAATTATAGGTTTCTCGGCGAAAGGAAAACGCTGGCAAACTTTTCTCAAAAAGAGGCCCCCTTCCGCCGGAAGACGGGAGACTATCTGCCTCTGGACGAAGGGTGGGAGATTCAGGAAGTATATGCCCTGGAGATCACACCAAAAGACCCCAATTATTGCTACCCCAAAAAGATCGTCTACATGGATAAGATCCTTTTTGAACCCTTGTGGACAATGATATGGGATAAGGATGGAAATTACTGGAAAGAGTCATTTGTCTTACGTACGTCAACCAGGCTTCTTGATGGACGCGTGGTCTCTACTACTGGAACAGCGGTTATCGTCAACGTCCAGAACGGCCGTTCCACGGTTCTCACCAGTCCCAGAGCTTTTAATCAAGGCTATCAAGGTAGTTTTTTTACTCTCGCCACGCTTGAAACAGTTATGCGCGGTGGGTCTATAAGATGAAAAGCACTCTCTCCTGCATCCCCCCACTCCCGTCAGAAACTGTGTCGCAATGCCTGGAGTGTGGATTGTCATGCCGAACGGATGTGAGGGATCTTAGACAGATTGTTCCCTGCGGCCGAAATGACAAAAGCGCCCATTAACCCGATGTTTTCGGTATTGCGACACAGCCCGTCAAGGGAACGGAGACTTAGGTCCCCTGAGCATGCAAAACCGTGACGTGTCTTTTTCTCATTAATGTGAGGACGATGGAAAAGATTTTCGTAGCAGTGGTCATTTTTACGGCAGCACTCGGAGGGGTGGGCGCCGGCCCGCCGCAGCGATCTGGAATCCATCGTGTCGCAATCGTTATGGAGGGACGAACGAGCCGAGTCCAACCCCAAGTGAACGGGCTTCGCGACGGATTGGAAGAGTTGAAATACGTCCAGGGAGAAAATCTTATCTCAGAGCTGCTAGAGGACGAGAGCAGGGAGACACTGCGCTCCAAGCTGGCCTCCCAAATTAAGCGTCAGAAGATCGATGTGATCGTCACCCTGGGCACGGTGGAAACCGCTATCGCCAAGGAGCTTACGCAGGAAATCCCGATTGTATTCCTGCCGGCATCGGATCCGGTTCGATCAGGGTTCGTACGGTCGCTGGCCGATCCGGGAACCAACCTTACAGGCTTAACTTTCTATTCAGGCTTCGAAAACCTCAGCTCAGGCTTCGGAAACCTCAGCAAACAGTTGGAAGTTTTTAAAGACGTTGTGCCATCTCTTCGGAATGCCTTCACGATCATTGACGCTCGGCACCCGATGCTTATTAAAACTCAAAACTTGACCAAACTTCATAGCGTCGCGGCCCGTTTTGGAGTTGACCTTGTCGAGCTCTGGGTTCACTCCCCAGCCGAGGCGACACAAAAGCTCGCTACACTTCCTCAACAACCTAAGCAAGCGGGAGTTTTTGTTGTCTGTTCAGGCTTGTTCAAAGAGCTTACAATGCTTGCTTCTAGCGCCATAAAACGTCGACTGCCCCTTTCCGGATGCAACGCCTTTCAGGTGGCCGAGCAGGGAGTTTTGTTGTCTTACGCGCCCGATCTTTACTCCATAGGCTACCGTGGAGCATGGTACGTGAACCGAATCTTTAGCGGCACAAAACCGCAAACTTTACCTGTTGAGACCTCAACCAAGTTTGACATGGTGATCAATCGCAAGACAGCGACGGAGATCGGGCTTAAGATTCCGCACCGGATGCTTATGCTTGCCGATAGAGTTTTTGACTGAGAAACGCCACGCCAACGGCGCTTATGCAGCTCAAGAGAATACTTTCAAAATTTCCAGTTCTTCAACCTAGCCAGCGGCGCGGCCGGCTGGTCCGCCGTTACTTTTTGATTCTCGTAATCTTGATCGGCGGAGGCATGATTACCGGCGGGGTTCTGGAGCTGTATTTTCGCTACATTGAAATTCGCGAGCAGGTTGCTGTTGCTCATGGCGAAGCCGCCAAGGCGGCCGTTGTAAAAATCGCGCAGTACATTCTCGATATCGAACGGCAGATGAAAGCGACAACTCTAAGCCAAGCTATTGTAGGCAAAATATTTTCACCGGACTATAAGTTTGAATTGATGAAGCTTCTCAACATTGCTCCAGCGATTGCGGAGGTTCTGGCCATTGATGGGCGAGGCTATATCCTTTTTTCTCTCTCTCGTTTCCGCACAATCTTTCCCGACGATGAGCCGGACCATTCCAAGTCAGCGGGGTTTTTGCAGGCTAGACAGGGGGCAACTTTTTTTGGCCCTGTGCGCTTTGTCGATGGCACCGATCCGTACATGACCATGGCTGTTCCGATCGAGGAATTTCCCGGCAGTGTTGTCGGGGTGCTCCAATCCGAGGTCAATCTCAGGCAAATTGGGGAGATCGTCCGAGATATCAGATTGGGAGAGGAAGGTTACGCCTACGTTGTCTCACGTTCCGGCGATATCATTGTGCACCCGGATATTGATTGGGTCTTAAAACGGCACAAGGTCGACCACCTTGAGCAGGTGAAAGCGGCCTTGCGGCCTGCGCCTAATATTCAGGCGCCAGAAACCCTCGTAGCACGCAATCTCTATGGCGAGAAGGTATTGAGCTCTTTCGCCTACCTGCCAAACCTGGATTGGGCCGTCATCATCGAGCGGCCGCTCGCCGAGGCTTATGAGCCGCTTTTCGCTTCAATGCTGCGCACTACGACGTTGCTAGTGATCGGGCTTGGCATAGCCATGCTAGCGAGCGCTTATATGGCTCGCCGCGTGCTTCGGCCGCTCGATGCGCTGCGCCGCGGCGTGGAACGTATCGCCTCCGGAGATATGAATTATCGGCTCGACGTTGCAACGCGTGACGAGTTTGAGATGCTCGGCACGGAATTTAACAGCATGACGAGCAAGCTTAAAGAATCCTACGCAAGCCTCGAACAGCAGGTTGCAGACCGAACGCGCGAGCTTTCAGCTCTTTTTGACGTCACCGCCGCTGCGACGCGATCTTTGCAGGTGGACTCTGTGCTGCAGGAGGTGGTTAAAAAAATTGCCGAGATTTTTAAAATCGATGGAACGCGGATTTTTCTGTTCGACCGCGGGCGAGAAAATCTTCACTTAGTTGCGACATTTGGTTTTATTTCCGGCCATATTGCCCCGGAAGTCCTTGCCAGGGGACGGGGAATTGCCGGCAAAGTGGCTGACAGCGGTGAAGCTATTATTATAGAAAACGTCAGGACAGATCCCAGATATCGGAAGTTCAGTCATACTCGCCGGTCAGAAATAATGGCATACGATTTTCTTGCGGCGGTTCCGATTAAGACAAACGAGCTATGCCTGGGCGTGATCGTTTGCCTCGGACGCGAGCCTCAAAAGCTGACGGACGAAGAGGTTCGTCTAATCACGGCTATGGCCGATCAGATCGGCGTGGCGATTGAGAACATCAACCTTTTTGAGGAAGTCAAAAAAACGACCGATGAGCTGGGAAAGTCCAACTCAGAGCTGAGCCAAACCCTGGAGGAGAAATCTGCCATCACGGACGTGCTCCACGTGATGGCGAGCTCGCCTGCGGACTCCAAGGCTGTGCTGGATACCATTCTAAAAAGCGCCGCTCGTCTCTGTCACACAGAAAATGGTGGGATTTTTACTTTTGACGGTGTGGCTTTCCGTCTTGCCGCCGGCGCCGAAACCATCGCGCCTGATTTCCACGTCTTTATGCAGAGCACGCAGTTCAAACCAGGCCCAGAGACCCCGATGCGGCTAATGGGGCTGGAACGAGCGGCCGTTCACTCACACGATGTTCTTGCCGATCGTCGATTCACCCTACCGGAGTTTTACAAGCATGAAGGATTCCGAACGGCCCTGGCCGTACCGATGCTAAAGGGAGACACATTAGTGGGTGGTATCGTCATGCATCGCAAAGAAGTTCTGCCGTTTACAGAACGAGAAATTGAACTTGTGACTACGTTTGCGAATCAGGCCGCCGTCGCGGTTGCCAGTGTGCGCCTCTTCGAAGATCTCGAGACCCGCACGCGGGAACTTGCAACCCTATACGAAGTGACTTCGACCGCAAACCAGTCTTTGGACATCCTGGCTGTGTTAGAGGCAGTTATAAAGGAATTCACCGAAACGTTTTACTTCGACGCTACAAAGATTTACTTGCTTGATGCCTCAAGCGAGGATGTCCGGTTGCAATCATCTTTCGGAGCGGGAACCGACTCGTGGGTGTTCCAGCCGGGCCAGGGAATCATTGGGAATGTGATGAAGACGGGCGAGCCGATGATCTTTGAGGATGTCCAGAACGACAAAGAATATGAAAAATTAAGCTACACGAAAGCTAGTAAAATGGCGGGGTTTAAGTTCGAAGCCGTTTTCCCGATCAAGTCCAAGGGCAAAGTCTTAGGCGCGGTAATCTGTTTCAATCATGAAAGCCGGAGACTTTCATTAGCAGAAATTCAATTGATCAGTTCTGTTCTAGATCAGATTGGCGTCGCCATCGAAAACCTGCGCCTCTTTGAGGAGGTCAAGAACAAGAGCAAGGATCTCGAAATAGCCAACCGGGAGCTTTTGTTGGCGAACGAACAGAAGTCGCAATTTCTCGCCAACGTCAGCCATGAGCTGCGCACACCGCTCACCGTGATAAAAGGTTCTGTGGATAATATGCTTGACGGCATAACCGGTGAATTTAACGAAAGACAGATGCGCTATCTTACGCGGCTAAAAGGAAACGTGAATCGTCTGGCCGCGCTCATAAATGATCTTTTGGACCTGTCAAGAATCGAAGCCGGGGTTGTGGAACTTCAGCCCGGTATATTTGGCCTCTCCCGGTTAATCAGCGAAGTGTCGGATAATTTGAGGCCGCTCGCTGTCGACAAAGAAATTGCGCTGGGGTTGCTTAATGATGAAAGAGAATTGTTGGCCTGGGGCGATCGCGGCAGGATAGCCCAGGTGCTGACGAACCTTCTCACCAATGCATTTAAGTTTTCGCCTCCGCTGCAAAACGTGACGGTAGGTGCAAAGAGCGACGGCGTCGGCTGGATAACGGTGTCTGTCACCGATCAGGGGCCGGGAATCGCCGCAGAGCACAGAGAAAGAATATTTGACAAGTTTTATCGAATTGACGGGGTCAACGGCCGCAGTGTATCTGGGGCGGGTCTTGGCCTGAATATTGCTCAAACTTTAGTGAAGTTGCATGGTGGAAAGATCTGGGTCGACAGCGAAGTTGGGAAGGGCAGTACGTTTTCCTTTACTTTACCGGCGGCACCACGTTCTCATATGAGTGTTTCCGCTCCCGCGTGATGCGAGTACATAAAAATACTCACTGTGACCGAATCGATACACCGAGGGATGCGGGGCGCGCAAGATATCGAGGATAGAAGATCGAAAATGGAGGATCGCGAATTTCAGATTCTAAATTTGCTGATCTCTGACCTCCTAGTTAGCAGCCAGGATAAAATTGGGGTTTATTTGTAATGGCAAGTGTTCTAATCGTTGATGATGAAACCGATGTTATCGAGGTGCTGCAGGATCGCCTCGAATCGTACGGGTTAAAGGTGTCCAGCGCCGAGAGTGGGCTTCAGGCGCTCGGTAAACTCTCGCAAGAAAAATTTGACGGGATCTTTCTGGACTTGCGCATGCCTGGCATGGACGGCTTGACTACATTGGGCGAGATTCGTAAGACAGACAAGACGACACCGATTATCGTCATTACCGCTTTTTCCAACAAAGAGGCCGCTGTGGCGGCCGAAGCCAAAGGGGCCAACGAATATCTCATAAAACCTTTCGAATGGCCGGACTTAAAGAGGAAGATCGAACAAACCTTTCACATAGCATTCTGAAAGCTGCAAATGAAACCTCTTGGTGGGTCGGTCCTGATTGTGGATGACGACCCGGACATTGTGGACATCTTGAGAGACCGATTGGAAGCTGAAGGTCTTAAGGCGTTTGAGGCTGCGTCCGCTCAGGAGGCCTTCCAATCGCTGGAAAGTCACGCCCCTGACCTTCTGCTGCTTGATATCGCGATGCCCGACACCAATGGCATGGATGTTCTAAAGGAAATCCGACGACGGGCCGCGAGTACCACAGTCATCATGATGACCGCCTATGCGACAGTCGAGCAAGCTGTCGAGGCGATGAAGGAAGGAGCCTACGACTTTATTACCAAACCGTTCGATCCCGACCATCTGGTCCTGACCGTAAGAAAGGCGCTTGAGCGGGAGCAGCTCAAGCGAGAGGTCGAGTTCCTCTCTGAAGCGTTGGACGAGCGATATCAGTTAGTTGTCGGGAAAAGCATAAAGATGGCTCAAGCAGTCGAAATGGCGCGGAAGGCTGCCGCCAGCAGATCAACTGTGTTGCTGCTCGGGGATAGCGGAACGGGAAAGGAGCTGTTCGGGCGGGCGATTCACCGCTGGAGCGAAAGAAACAAGGAACAGTTTGTCGCCATCAATTGCGTTGGGCTTTCGAGGGATTTGCTGCAAAGCGAATTGTTCGGTCATGAGAAAGGGGCTTTCACGGGAGCGCACCAGCTCAAAAAAGGAAAGATGGAGCTTGCTAACGGCGGCACGGTTTTTCTCGACGAAATCGGCGATATCTCACCCGAGCTGCAAACGAAGTTGCTCAGGTTTCTTCAAGAGCGCGAGTTCGAGCGAGTGGGCGGGACCGGAACGATCGCTGTCGATGTAAGAATCATTGCCGCGACTAATCAAGACTTGGAGCAACGCGTTCGCGAAGGTTGTTTCCGCGCGGATCTTTATCATCGCCTCAATGTCATATCCATCTCGCTGCCGCCGTTGCGAGAAAGAAAAGAAGACATCCTCCTTCTCGCCGGTTTTTTTCTTGATCGCTATTCCAAAGAGACCAAGAAGAACTTTACCAAGATCGCTGCCGACGCGGAAAGCGAAATGCTCTCCTACGACTGGCCGGGTAACGTGCGCGAGTTAGGCAACGTGATCGAGCGAGCAGTCGTCCTGGGGCAAGGTCCACAGTTAAACCTCGAAGACCTTCCCGCCAGAGTCCTCAGGCAACGACCAGCAAAGCAGGCGAACGGGTTTTCTTATCACGACGCTATCAAAGCGGCCAAAATAGAACTTATCCAGCGAACGCTCGCTGAAACCAGAGGCAGGCGGGCGGAAGCGGCAAAACTCATGGGTGTGCAAAGAACCTACCTTGCGCGTCTCATGAAGGCGCTGGGCCTATCGTAAGGTCTCCGCTGACATCTGATCTCTGTTTTCTCGCACCATTGTCTCCCTGATTCGGCACCACACTTCTATGAGAGGTTAAAACTGTTAGTTGCCCAAAACGCGTGGCTTTGGTAGAGTTCAAAATGTGGATATCGAGGTGTTCCGATGAGTGTTGCGAACGTTGAAGAAGTGAAGCGTGACTTGTCCCGGTACTTGGAAAAGGTCGCTCAGGGCGAAGAAGTGGTGATTGCGAGCGCAGGAAATCCGGTCGCAAAACTGGTCCCTTATCACGTGAGTGTGACGCCAAGGGTTCCTGGGTATTGGAAAGGTAAGGTTCGGATCGCTGCTGATTTTGACGTATTACCACCCGAGATCGCAGCCGCCTTTCGTGGCGAAACGCCGTGAGCCTGCTTCTCGATACGCACGCCTTACTCTGGTGGCTGTCGGATGCGCCGGCGCTAAAAGCTGAAGCCCGGGAGACCATTGCCGAGGCCTCTGGCGTAGTCTACGTGAGCGCGGCGTCGGCCTGGGAGATCAGCATCAAGAAGGCGTTGGGAAAACTCGATTCACCGGACGACCTCCAAGCAGCGCTTGTCGCCAGCCACTTCCAATCATTACCGATTACGATTGTTCATGCCACCAACGCTGGACAACTGCCGCGTCATCATGACGATCCATTCGATCGAATGTTGATTGCTCAAGCTCAAGCGGAACAATTGACGTTGGTGACGCATGACACGATGTTTCGACCCTACGGAATCCCGATCATTTGGACGTAATCAGGAGGCGGTTGGAGAGTCGGGGTGGCACGCTGATTAGTGACGGTGGTGCCGTAGAGTCAGTCCCGTAGGATGGGTTGAGTTAACGATACCCGTCACGGGACTTCGGATCGATGGGTATCGTTGCGCTCAACCTATCCTACGAATTGATCGGATCGGTTTCGGGTCTCGGGTTTCGCTCGGACGAGAGATCTGCTTGCTCCGTGCCTGTCGCTCCGCTTAGCGGGTAACTGACAACTTTCAGGCAATCGTTTCGATGCCGTGATTGCGAATAACGCTCAGCAATCGAAGCGCCGGGCCGCCAGGCTTTTTTTTGCCGCGTTCCCAATCGGACACGAGATTTTTCGATACGTTAAGGTAACGGGCAAAAACCGGCTGCGAAACATGCTCCCGTTCACGCAAAGCGCGAATCTGCGCCGGTTTGATGGTCTCCACGTTTTCAAGGCAGGATTCGTCAAACTCCCGCATTGTGACTTTGCTGATTCCGCCGACACGGTGCATCGCCTTTGCGGTCGCATGGATTGCGGCAAAGGCTTCTGAACGATAGCGGCGCCATGGGTGTTTCGTTTTCATGGTCCTATCTCCGTATATTTTGTCACATGATTCCATCATACTTTGTATGATAGTGAAAGAAGAGAACGCATTCCCCCTTCGCTCTTTGCCCTTCGCGCATTGCGGCCTCCTATGACCTCCGACTTCTGACCTCCGACAGCCTGTCCCTCTGCTCTTTGCCCTTTGCTCCACGCTCCTTGCTCCACGCTCTCTGCTCCATGCTCTTTGTGCCCCCCGTATCCTTTCGTTCACTCCCCAAGTATCTTTTCGTGGACTCTGGCTGCCTGGACGGTTTCGCGCGAAGACTGTCGCACGGCGAATTGTCGAGTCATTTTCACAATTCTCCTGATCAGATTCTTCATTTTTCCGCTGGCATTCTGATTGCTCTAAACGATAGCAGCCCTATCAAGTCACACCGTTTTCGATGGGTCGGCACAGGGTACGTCTTCTTGATTGTGCGAGGCGGCTTGCCCTCTTCAGGTGATTTTCCAAGACGGGCGGCAATAAAGAACATGCAATGGAACAACGGGAGAGCAGTCCACAGGCAAAAAGAGTATCCAACTTTTTTGAATCCGTATGAGATCGGTTATTGGCGTTTGGCATACTGGGGGCATAAAACGACAGCGGTTTGGCTTAGAAGTTGCTGAAGTTGCATAGCGCGAATCCAGGAAAAAATCATAAGGACGCAGCAATCGCATAGCTCAGTTGCCAAAAGGTGACGGGTGGCGCCGGATGTGAGGCAGGGGGACCGACCGCGTCGCCGAGGAGAGAATCGAAACTCAAGCGCTGAGTGCGAAATTCCAGAACGACAACTCCAGCAGTGCAGGTTGCGAAGAGACAACACACGGGAGAACGTGATGGCACCTATAACTCCAACTGAAAGCGGGGCCGTAGCCTTGGAGCTGCCGCAGACCGGTCACAAATCTCTCGACGTCAACGCGCTAACCAAGTTCCTGCTCGGGCCGCTCGTGGCCATCATGTTGTGGGCCTTGCCGTTGGGAATAGATCCCACTGCCCGCAAGGCATTTGCCGTAGTGGGTTTCATGATCGTCCTTTGGATCTTGGAACCCATTAGTCACGCAGTAACCGCTTTAATTGGCTGTTATCTATTTTGGGTCTTGGATGTTGCCAAGTTCTCGGTCGCGTTCAGCGGCTTTGCAAGCACAACCCCGTGGATACTATTCGGTGGGTTATTAATCGGTGAAGCCTCGTCGCGCACCGGCCTGGCAAAGCGGCTCGGTTACGTGATTCTCCGCAAAACCGGTACTTCGTACTCGCGCCTGTTGCTAGGCGTTATCATTCTGTCGTTTCTAATCAATTTTCTCGTTCCCGCTGGACCCGCGCGCGTAAGCGTGATTGCCCCAATTCTTGTCGGGATACTTGCCGCCTTTAATTTCTCAAATCGCGGCAATGCCGCAAAGGGTCTCTTCCTCGTAATGAGTTACACGTCCGTTCTCTTCGACAAAATGATCATGTCGGGAGCGTCTGCCCTATTGACTCGGGGCATTATCGAGGAAGTAGCAGGTGCTAGCGTCTTTTGGAGTCAGTGGTTCTTTGCATTCCTGCCGGCTACGGTCCTCACCATTCTCGCTTGTTGGGTTACCATTCAATGGTTTTACCCTGGGGAAAAAAAGGAATTGCCCGAGAGCAGAGAATATTTCCATAACTCTCTAGCAGAAATGGGACCTTTAAGCGGTGAGGAAAAGAAAGTGCTGTTCTGGACACTTTTGGCGGTGGGACTTTGGGCGAGCGATTCCATTCATCATGCAAATCCTGCCATGATCGGAATCGGTGCAGGTCTCATCCTGGCGCTACCAAGACTTGGTGTTCTCGACACTCACGCGGTCAGGCAGGTCAATTTTCTAGTGGTGGTGTTCTGCGCTGGCGCTTTGAGTCTGGGCAGCGTTGTCATTCAAACGAAGGGGTTCGACGTTTTCTCTAAAGAAGTCGTCAACTATATAAGCCCACTGCTCGCCAACGGTTTGTATTCATCAATCCTCCTTTACTGGGGAGGTATCCTCTACCATATGTTCATCGCGGATAATCCGTCGATGCTCAGCACTTCACTACCGCTTTTGCTGCAAGCTACCGAGGGCATGAGTAATAACCCGATTGCTTTGGGGTTAGTTTGGTCATTCGCGGGCGGCGCGAATCTGTTTGTCTACCAATCGTCAGTGCTGGTCTTGGGCTATTCCTATGGATATTTCGAGGGCAAGGACCTGCTGAAAGTGAGTATCGTCCTGACTATCGTTGAAGGGATTTTACTCATGATCCTCGTGCCCTTCTATTGGCCGCTAATCGGACTGAATTGGCTTAAATAGGTTGAAGTTGGATAAGAAAGGAGACTCGTAATATGGTCTTAATCCGGTTGTTCTCTGCGGCAGCATTGCTGCTCATCGTTTCTGAAGCTCGTGCCACTTCCGAAGGCCGACCCTGGTTCTTTACGGCTAGTGAAATAGAATCGGCCTACAGATACCAGGAGCATTTTGGCAGGCGGCTTACTCGTCCGTTGAAGCCGGTCGAATGCTACGGTGGCAAGACCGAATTTGTTGCCTCTGCCCGAGGAAAGGAATTCTCTGCTCCCTGTAAGTTCATTACAGAAGCCACGAGGCATCTCAAGGAAATGTTGAAAACAAGAGCGGCTAAGTATCTGTTCCCGCTGGACGCTGACCATGCTCACCTCGCGATCCCTGTGCCGCTTTGGGATGAGAAATACAGCAAGCTGCCGAGCGATGAACTGTTACCGCTTCTTTTGCGGGAGTCTGCTCTCGTGGCCCTTTACCACACGGCGGAACAACTGATGATCAGTGATCCAAAATCCGGAAGGATTCATCAAAGAGCTAAGGATTGGAAGGCTAAGCGCAATGTCCTTGGGTTTTTTGACGGCCGTTCACTCAAAATCTTGCCGTCCCGTCCCGATGGATCGGCGCGGGAAAAACCAGAGTACTATGAAACCGCAGCGACTATTTATTTCTTGGGTCATCGACTGGGAGAACTGGTACTCTCGGCCAGAGGGAAAGCTTTTCCGTTTGATATGTCTTTTGATGAGGACTTCGCTATCAAAAATTGATGGTGTCTATGGAGCGGCATGGAGATGAAGACGACAAATACCAGCCTTCAGCTAGCCTACAAACCCACAATCTTAAATCTGGCGAATCTATTCAAGCTCCACACAAAATATTTGTCCTGGTTTTGTGCAGTCGGGATAATGTGGCTGGTCTGGCAGATCTCTCCGGCTCCGCCCTTAGATCAACGGGGTGTATATTTTTTGGCTACTTTAGCTGCCGCGGTTACGCTCTGGATCTCTAACGCTTTCGATGAATACGTAGTAGCGCTGTTGCTACTGCTCTGCTGGATTTTCTTGAATCTTGTCCCGATTAAGATCGCTCTTAGTGGGTTTTCCGACCCATCTTGGTTTTTCGTTTTGGGCGCTTTAGGAATGGGCGCCGCGGTTAGCAAGACTGGTTTACTCGCTCGGCTTGCCACGCGCTTGTTAAAGGTCATCAATGATGACCGTAGGGCGCTGAGTTGGCTGGTTGCCGGGATGGGCGTGTTGATTACGCCGCTGCTGCCACGAATCATGCCGCGCATCGTGGTGGTTGCCCCCGTGGCCAACGCTATCGCCAACGGCTTAGGATTTAAGCCGCGTTCTAACGAGTCGGCATCTTTGAGCCTTGCCGCCTTTACCGGATGCACCGTGCTTACCTTTATGTTCATGACGGGCGGCACCTATTGTTTGGTCGGATGGAGCTTGTTGCCGGATGCGGCGAAAGCAGAGTTCGGCTGGGGAACATGGACCCTGGCGGCACTGCCGGCAGGAATCTTCACCATTTTGTTCTTACTAGTTGGCATCAATTTTCTTTTTTCAGCAAGAGAAGTTGACTCCGAGGATTTAAAGCCTATGCCGGACTTGTCGAATGGTGATCCACTTACTCGACAGGAAGTGCTGTCTATGGCCATCGTAGGCTGTGCTCTTCTGGGTTGGGTAAGCAAACCGTTACATGGAATTGGCGAGCCATGGATCGCAATGACAGCCCTTTTCTTCTTCTTGGCCACCGATGTCCTGGACAAAAATAGCTTTAAAAACAACATCGAGTGGGGCTTTCTTGTGTTTTTTGGTGTTTCCTACAGTCTCGCTTCGATAGCCTCTCACCTGAAGATTGATCTCTGGCTAATGAACGTGATGGATCCTTTGGTAAGTGCTGTTTCTTATCATCCTCTTGCATTTTTACTCTTTGTCCTATTGCTCGTCCATGTCCTCCGGTTCTTCTTTCTTTCCACTCCCGCGGTCATGGTGGTGTTGATCGGTCTGACCAGTTGGGCGGGACATAACGGAATCCATCCTGGCGTCCTACTTCTTACGGCGTTAATGGGAGTCGAAGTGTGGTTTCTGCCCTACCAGCATATCGGGTATGCGTTGGCATATGGCTATACAAAAGGAACTGCCTTTTCACATTCGGACGGTAGGAAGTTGATGTATCTGAAATTTATCGCTTCGGTCATAGGATTGGTCATCAGCATTCCATACTGGCAATTCTTGGGATTGATTCGTTAGACAGGGTTTTTGACGGACTGCTTCGTGGCGATGAACCCTCAGCTCAACGGGCGAATCTGGAGATTGCGGACGTAGAACCGCGTGGGAATCGAATGACTCCAATCAATCAAGGTGAAAGTGCTGCCGCGACCATAGCGCTTCCGCAAGTGAAGGCGACCGATGTCAATGGAATTATTCGCCTGTTACTTGGCCCGCTCGTAGCGCTCGTGGTGTGGGTCGCTCCAATAGACATAGATCCCATCGCGCACAAAGCCATTGCCATCTCCGTCTTCGTGATCATGTACTGGGTCATGGAACCCGTGGAGCACGCGATTACTGCCGTTACAGGTTGCTATCTTTGCTGGGCCCTGCAAATCGTCCCTGTCTCAGTGGCGTTCAGCGGTTTTGCCAGCGGTAGTGTGTGGTTCTTATTCGGCGGTCTTCTGATTGGTCAAGCGACGTCGCAAACCGGAATTGCCCAGCGCCTTGGATACGTCATTATGCGGCGCACGGGAACCTCCTACCCGCGTTTGCTGTTCGGAATGATCACGCTTTCTTTCGTGCTAAACCTCTTGATCCCGTCGGCTCTGGCGCGTGTGTCGGTTATGGCCTCGATTGCGATCGGCATTATCGGCGCTTGCGGTTTAGGCAAACAGAGCAATTTGGGTAAAGGCTTGTTCCTCATTTTGACGTTTACTTCTCCGCTATTTGGCAAGATGATGATAGCGAGTCCCTCTGGGATTTTGACCCGAGGCATGATCGAACAGGCGGGCGCGCAGATTTTTTGGAGCCAGTGGCTGCTGGCCTTTTTGCCCATCATATTAGTCACCATCTTTAGTTGCTGGATTTTAGTTCGTTGGCTGTGTCCTGCCGAACTTGCCGATCTCCCGTCGGGCAGGCAATATTTTCATGACCGCTTGCAGGAAATGGGTCCACTCAGCCGAGACGAAAAGAAGACCCTGTGCTGGGTTCTGCTGGCGATGGCGCTCTGGACCACGGATCTGATTCATCATATCAACCCTGCTGTGATTACCCTTGGCATCGGCGTCATTCTGGCGCTGCCAAAAATCGGGGTTCTTGATGAAAATGCAATCAAGAAAATCAACTTCTTCAGCATCCTGTTTTCCGCCGGCGCTCTGAGCATGAGCAATGTGCTTACACAGACTAAGTCTTTAGCCGTTCTAACGGATCGCCTGGCAGATTGGTTGCCGCCGCTGCTTTCGAATGCTTTTTCCTCAGCCGTCACTCTTTATTGGGGAGGGTTTATCTATCATCTTTTCATAGGCAACGATCAGTCGATGGTAAGCTCGTCGCTGCCGATTTTGTTGTCTGTTGCCCAGGTCAATGGATACAACCCGGCTACTCTAGGATTAATTTGGGTGTTTGCCGCAAGCGCAACCTTGTTCATGTACCAGTCCGGGCCGTTGGTCTTGGGCTATTCATACGGCTATTTCACGGCGAAGGATTTATTCAAAGTTGCTGCCATCATGACAATTGTCGAGGGCATTTTGCTTATGGCAGTGGTTCCGCTCTATTGGCCGCTCATTGGATTGAACTGGATAAGATAAAGGAGGGCGTTATGTTAAAGAAAACATTATTACTGTTCGCGACTTTGCTGCTGATGGTTGCGCCAAGTCAAGTCCATGCTGGCGATGATCCATTATTATTCAGCGCCGAAGAGATGGCCCATGCCTATCGTTATCAGCAGCAGTTAGGAGCAAGGCTCCGGCATCCATTGAAGCCGGAAGAATGCTGGTATGACAAAAAAGAATTCACCGCATCTTTTCAAGGCAGGAAGTTTTCGGCCCCTTGCAAGTTTGTCACTGAAACTACCAGGCATTTAAGAGAAGCGCGTGAATGGGGCGTAGTAAGATACCTTTTCCCTCTTGATGCCTATCATGCAAACCTCGGGGTCCCCCTCGAGGTCTGGCAGCGAAAGTATAAGGATCTCCCTACTGAGCAGCTATTGCCCGCCTTCTTGAAGGAGCCCACTCTTGCGGCGTGGTATCAAACGTCAGGATATGTGGATCCGGAGAGAGTTGGTCACGCAACTGTACCTGCGCTCTGGGGAGCGAATCGCACCATCATGGGCTTCTACGACAAGAGGCCGATCGATATTTTCCCTCCTAGCTTTCCCGGAAGTGTAGTCTACCAGCCGAAGGAGTACAGATGGATTGATGGATTCATTTTCTTGGCTCATTCGCTGGGCGACCTACAGCTATTCGCCAAGGGCAAAGTCGTGATGTTTGACATCTCCTTCGATAGTGATCGCGCCGGTGAGTTTCCATCCAACGCGGTGAACGTAAGCACGAGGTCACGATAAGATTGTGAACCCGCAAAATTAATAGAAGGCAACGGAGTCAAGTCGGCCAATCCAATAGGCGTGTCATGCTCTTGGGAGGAAAAATTGGAGGAAAAAGGGGACAGGCTGATGTTTTAGGACTCAGAAATCGGAAAAGTAGCCTATCCCATTTAATTCCCATCGCTGACGCTTGGCAACAAACAATTCACAAGAGGGGTGAAGATCATGGCGACACAAATTCTAGTTCCGCTGACGAAGCATGACCGAATTGAGGAAATCATCCCCTACGTTGAAGACATCGCGCAGCCGGGAATAAAGGTCGTATTTTTCGTTCACTGGGGAGTCCATGATTTTCACGCATTGACAACGCATTTACTGACTCTCCACACGGGCATCGTCCTACCGTGTGGGAAGAGCAAACAAGCGTGGGAAAAGCAAACGTCCGCAATTAAGCAGGAGATTCGTTCTGCCTGTGAGCCTTTGGTACATCGGGGCGTAGAAATCCACGTAGTTGTTTTTGCAGGTCGGTTGCCCAAAGCGATGCGGGAGTACATGGATAAGGAAGCTACCCAGCTTGTCCTGACGCGCCCCCGCCGCAGCAATCCGATGGCGAGACTAATGCGGCCTTTTACTCGCTTTTCCCGTCGTCCACATAGTGCCTCCATGCTTTTGCTGTGTCCGAGTCCCACGGCTGAAGAGGCAGGGATGAATAGCAGCAAGCGGTTGCTGGTGACAAGTTTCTTTTTCCTCACACTTCTATTTCATCAAGTAGATTTGACAAGGCTGTTCTTCCAGAACTTGGCGATCGCCGGAGGGGCGGAGATATCCCGACTAAATAGCTTCGAAGGTTCGGAACCCGCGGAGGAAGTGCAGGGCCTAAAGACAGCTGCAAGGCTTAACCGGCTGGCCAATTTCTACCGCGTCCAAGGGCTCTATTCGAAGGCCGAGCCGTTTTTGAAGCAGGTCGCGGAAATCACGGAAAAGGTGCTCGGACCGCATCACCAACAGGTGGCTGCGACCCTCAACAACCTTGCCTCGGTCTATGGTGATCTGGCCAAATATGCGGAGGCTGAGTCTCTGTACCTCCGGGCGCTACCCATCATGGAAAAGGTGCGCGGCCCTGAGCACCCGGACGTTGCGACACAGCTCAATAACTTGGCAGGAATTTACCGCATTCAAGCACGATACGCGGAAGCCGAGAAGCTTTATCAGCGATCGCTTGAGATATGGAAAAACGCCTTGGGACACGAGCACCCGGATGTAGCCATAGCACTTGCCAATCTCGGCGGCTTGTACAGTATCCAAGGCAGATATGACCAGGCGGAATCGCTCATTAGGCGGGCCTTAGAGATTAACGAAAAAGCCCTGGGGTTGGACCACCATAACGTGGCCGCAACCGTCAGTATTCTTGCAAGACTCTACAGCAAGAACGGGAGGTATCGAGAGGCGGAGGCTTTCTATACCAGAGCGATGGCGATCTGGCAGAAACGACTGGGTCCAAAGCATCCCGATGCTGCTGTAACTCAACACAACTTGGCTGAGCTGTATCATGGTCAGCATGAATATGCGCAAGCCGAGCCGCTCTATCTTCGGTCGCTCGCGATTCGAGAAGAACTCCTGGGAATAGATCACCCTGACGTCGCTGCTAGCCTGAAAGCTCTAGCCGAGCTTTACAGGGACCAGGGGAGGTACGATGAAGCCAAGCCGCTCTACCAACGTTCTGTTCAAATTATGGAAAAGACTCTGGGGCCAAGCCACCCCTATTTTGTGCTTGCCCTGCAAGGCTATGAAGCACTGCTGAGAGAAATCGTAAGACTTTCTAATCCCGGGCCTGGCGCGCAAGCAATGCCTCTGGCTCAGAGTCGAGAAAGCTGAGGAGTCATGGTTGACCAAATTCTGATCGCGTTGAAGCGCAACGATCGAGTCGAGGAGATCATCCCATTTATCCAGCAAATCGCCCGACCGGGAATGAAGTTGCTTTGCCTCGTTCACTGCGGGGTGAGCGGTCTTAATGCGCTGATGGACCAATTACTAGCTATACGCACTGGCATTCGACTTGAGGTTTTAGCTGGCAGTAATAGCAAAGGTGACGTTCTGAAAGAGAGAAGACAATGGGCTGAGCAACGAGTTCTTCCTGCCTGCGACGTGTTACGTAATCGAGGAGTGAAGATAGAGGTGATCGCCTACGCCGGCCGGCTGCAACGGGTCGTGCAAAACTATTTGCAAAAAGAAGATATTCGTCTTGTCATGATGCCCTCCCGAGGTGATTGGGTGACGAAGTATTTGTACAGGATTGGCCCCATGGCTCGCCTATTGAACTCTGGGAGACTTCGTCCCGTCGTTTTTCTTCTTCCAGGCAAATAGTCGAGGTCCGATCTATGCCGCTGGCGCGAAAGAAGAAATAGATATGCAACAAATAATGCTGGTCGATCTTCAAGGACACGATCAGATCGATGCAATTTTTGCTCGCCTCAATAAGATAGTGGAGGACGGAACAAGTGTTGTGTTTTCCTTTCCTCCTCGGGATTACGCCATCGCCTCTACCGCAAAGTCAGCGAGTGCAACCGAAAAGACGAGAAGAGATGGCCTGTCAATAAACGCGCTGATCATAAAAACGGCCGGAACGGCAAGAAAGATGAAACAAGATGTCATTGATGAATTTGAATGAGAGCACCACGGCAACCGTAGAACTGGCTGCTACACGTCCTATGCCGTTTGATGCCAATGGGCTCATCCGTGTAATACTCGGCCCGGTCGCCGGTCTGCTGGTATGGCTCTCGCCTCTGCCAATCGATCCGACCGCACAAAAAGTTTTTGCCATTGTTTTCTTCATGATCGTTTATTGGGTGACGGAACCCGTCGAACACTCTGTCACAGCCCTGATCGGGAGTTATTTGTTTTGGGCGCTTCACGTCAGCAAGTTTTCGGTGGCCTTTAGCGGATTCGTGAGCACCACTCCCTGGTTCCTGTTCGGCGGCTTGTTAATCGGAGAAGCCGCGACGACCACAGGCCTCGCCAAGCGCCTCGGCTATGTGGTTCTCCACAAGTTGGGAACGTCTTATTCACAGCTCCTTCTGGGTGTCATTACTTTGTCATTTTTGTTGAATTTTCTTGTTCCCTCCGGCCCGGCGCGAGTCAGCGTCATTGCTCCGATACTGATTGGCATTGTCGCCGCGTTTAATCTGGGAAGAGGTAGCAACGTAGCCAAAGGGCTGTTCCTCATTCTGAGCTACACCTCTGTACTGTTCGACAAAATGATGTTGTCTGGCGCCTCGGCCATTCTGACCCGGGGAATCCTTCAGGAGCAAGCCGGCGTTGAAATTTTCTGGAGCCAGTGGTTTTTTGCGTATTTGCCGGCCGCTTTGATCACTATATTTGTTAGTTGGCTTACCATTCGCTGGTTGTATCCCGCGGAACTAAACGAGTTGCCGGAGGGTGAAAAATACCTTCGCGAATCTTTGCTGGAGATGGGGCCTTGGACTCGGGAACAAAAGAAAGTGCTGGTCTGGGTCCTGCTCGCGTTGACGATGTGGGCTACCGACTTTATTCACCACGTTGACCCTGCGGTGATCGGGCTGGGTGCGGGCCTTCTCCTGATTCTGCCGAAAATCGGTGTGCTCGATACCAAGGCCATCAGGCATGTCAATTTTCTCGTCGTGGCGTTTTCCGCCGGAGCGCTCAGCATGGGGAACGTGCTGATCCAAACTCAGGCGCTAAACGCCGTAACGGAGACTTTGGTCAGCCACATTGGCCCGCTTCTTTCGAACCCTTTCTACGCGTCGATCACGCTTTACTGGGGTGGAATCCTCTATCACTTTTTATTGGCGAATAACCAATCGATGCTCAGCACTTCGCTTCCGCTATTACTGCAAGTTACCGCTGGCCATGGCTACAACCCGATCACCCTGGGATTGATCTGGTCGTTTGCAGGGGGCAGCGGGAATTTTTTTGTCTACCAGTCTGCGGTTTTGGTCTTAGGCTACTCCTACGGTTATTTCGAGGGCAGAGATTTGTTGAAGGTGGGCGCTGCGCTGACGATTATCCAGGCTGCTCTGATGATGGCGCTCGTGCCGCTTTATTGGCCGCTCATCGGTTTGAATTGGATAAAGTGAAGGAGGTTTTCATGAACTCGGGTAAATTGTCCCTTATCGTTGCCGTAGTTCTGATCCTCTCCGGAAACCGAGCGCACGGTGGCGGTGACCCTTGGAACTTCACGTCCAGCGAGATCGAAGTCGCCTACCGCTACCAGACAGAATTCGGTCGGCGTTTGTCTCACCCATTAAAACCCGCGGGTTGCTTCCATGGACAGACTGAATTTGGCGCGTCCTTTCAAGGCAAAAGTTTTCTTGCACCGTGCCGGTTCATCACTGAAACTCTCCGCCACCTCAAGGAGGTTCTGAGACTGGGCGCGACCAGATACCTTTTTCCGTTGGATACCGATCACGCTCACCTCGTGGTCCCCATGGATGTGTGGAAGAAAAAGTACAGCAGAATGCCACTTGATAACGTTCTGCCGGTTCTTCTTGGCGAACCCGCGCTGGCGGCGGTGTACCACGCAGCCGAACATTTGACGGTTCAAAATCTGAGAACAGGAGACATCGATCTTCAGGCGAAGAGTTGGAAAGAGAAGCGGAATGCGCTCGGATTTTATGACGGTCGAGCGCTGCAAATCTTGGCTCCGCGCGCAGATGGATTGGGCAGGAGCGACCCGGCGGGTTACAGAGAGGTGACCACGTTCAATTTTTTGGCTCATCGATTAGGCGAGCTGGTATTTTCCTCATCGGGACAAGCATTCACGATCGATATTTCTTTCGATGATGATTTCGCAGTAGCTCTTCCCTAAGACGAAACACCAATAAGGAGTACCGAAGCATGTTAGACGGCAAACAATCGGCATTCGCGGAAAACCAGGAGATCAAGTCTAAGCTCGCCACTTTGTGCCGCTTGCTCGAACATCTAGGCCTGATTGACTTCAGCGGTCATGTGAGTACCCGGATTCCCGGGACTGAAAACATTCTGATCAATCCTCGCTCAGTTGCTCGCTGCAAAGTCACACCGGAGGATCTACTGGTGATCGATCTTGATGGCCGAGTACTGGAAGGGCGATCCGCGCCGCCGTCGGAATCTCCCATCCATACCGAGATTTACCGGGCGCGGCCGGACGTGATGGCCGTCGTTCATCTTCACTCACCGATGGCGGTCTTGGTTGCGACGGCAAAGTTGCTCTATGTCCCGGCGGTCTACCACGGGGCCATTTTTTCAGAAGGCGTGCCCGTTTTGGACCACTCCGGTCACATTGACACTCGGGAGCGAGGCGAGAGTATGGCGAAGCTCCTGGGAAGCCGCAGAGCCCTATTGATTCGTGGGCACGGTGCCGTTGCGGCAGCCGATACGGTGGAGTCCGCACTGCTCACGTGCGTTTGCCTTGAAGAAAATGCCAAGTATTTATACCAGCTATCGCTGCTAGGAAAGGTAACGCCGCTCTCCCCTGACGAAATCAACGAGGGCGCCCACTTTTTGCGCAGCGCCCATAAGTTGTGGAGCTATTACGAAGATAAATTGGGATTCTAAACCGACACACGGCCACTTGGGGGTTGGATGAGGTCACGCTTCTTCCTCCTGTTTTCTTTTCACTCGGTGTCTGCCTGTGCCCGGCAGACGGGTCGGACGCTGGTCCGCACCAGTCAAATGTAACGATGATTACAAGGTTAACCCCGGAACCACATTTCCTGTTTGCTCTCACTCGCGATAAATCGGCGACTCGGGCGGAATCTGCATCACCTCGATGCTGTTGCCGTCCGGATCGTTTATGAACGCGATGCGCTGTTCGGCGCGGCCGATGAATTTGCGCTGGGGCTTCACGTTCATTGTCGCTAAGTGTTCGAGGGCCTGCTCCAAATCATCCACTAGCAGGCAGAAGTGGAGGTAGCCGATCGGGTCGGGCGGCGAAGGCAGCATGTTCTTGCCGCCGCTGAACAGCTCGACGAACTGGCCCTTGGCAAATTCCAAAAACATCAGCTCGGGCCGTTCGCCCTTGGCCTCCGCATGGTAAATCTTCCGCGCGCCGAAGGCATCGGCATACCAGCGCACGCTCCGGTCGGTATCGGAGACTTTGAAAGCGACATGTCCGAAACGAACTCCGTTGATTGGCATACAAGCTCCTTTAGGTTTATTGGTTTCTCCGGGTTCTTCTGTGACGAAGTATCACCACAGAGGCACAGAGTTCGGACAATTCGAATTTCGAAATTCGAATTTCGAAATGTTTCTCCGTGCCCTCCGCGCCGCCGCGGTGCAATTTCCGAAGCCCTGTTTCACAGGAAAGCCTGAAGCCCCGGTTTATTTGATGTATCCTCTTTCGCGATAAAACTTTCGCGCGCCTGGATGAAGCGGCACGTCGTAGGGGGCCTCGTCGCTGTTGGCGCAGAGGTCGGCGATCTTTAAGGGCCTGAAAGTGTCCGTGGGGATCGATTGGCGGCGCAGTTCGAGCGCCTCGCAGAGCGCGTAGGCGACGTCGTTCGGCATGTCGGCCCGGACGACCATCGGCCAGCCGCTGAAGTCGATGGTCGGAACGTCGTGGGCCATGCCTTTGAAGTGAGACTTGGGCACGACCCCAGGGCGATATCCCATCGCTTGCAAGCGCTTCAGCAGGGGCCCGTCGATAGGGAGGTAACGAAAGCCGTGGTCCAGGGCGGTTTGGCCCCAGCTCTTGATGCCTTCGTCAAAGACCGCGTTGATCGTTCCATTTTCGATGCCCGCTCGACGGTCCGGATGGCTCGGGCGTGAGACCGCCTGAATTTTTCCGCCCCACTTGTGGATGTCTTCGATGGTAAAACCGGCGGCCTTCAGCGCAGCATGGACCATGAAGGTCACCGGGCTCTCGACCAAATCGCGCTTCCCCACCGGTCCGGTGGAAAGGCGAAGCGGAAAGCGTTCCTTCTTGATCTGGTTGAGAGACGTGATGCCGATGGACTCGTGCACCGCGAACCCCATAACGTCCCAGGAAGGGAACACCGCGATGGCGCGCAAAGGAATACGCCCGCCCAGGGGCCCGGTGCCCCGATAAGCGAGGGTCACCGACGCTGAGGGATTGATCCAGGCGACGGAAACTTTCCCTTCGGCGAGCAGTTTGATCTCGCGAAAACTGTCCGCCGCGAATGAGAGCGAGATGCAATCCCCCTGTTTGCCCCGCGGCAAGAGCGATAGTTGCAGGTAATAGCCGAGCCGGGAATCGGTCTGGAGCACGCCTTCGGCCGCTCTTTTGGTCTGGTACGAGAGCGAAGTTTCGTAAAGTCCCGAAGCCATTTCGAGAAAGCCTTTTACCCGCTGGACCGCCGCGTTGTAGCGTTGCTTCGCCATGATACCTTCCTAGGTTATTTGAAAAGATTTCCGCTGGTTTGGCACCCCTTGTTTGTATCATAAGCGCTGGTCGGTTTGCACAGGGTTGGAAAAAAATCGCCTTCGGGTTGAAGCGCTATGATGCCTATCGATTGACATGAAACAGCGACCGCAGTAAACGAGTAAGAGGAGGGCTTATGCAGTTTATTTTTCTAGCTACGATCCTTTTCGGACTCATACCGACGTTCGCTTCGGCGCAAAAGCTGATGCTCGCCCACGTGGCGATCAATCCCGGCCAGGGACTGTTCTGGATCGTCCGAGATTCCGGTCTGCTCGCCAAGCATGGGCTGTCAGGAGACGTGGTGTTTATTCCCGGCAGCCCGCGTACGGTGCAGACACTGCTCGCCGGCGATATCGACTACGCGGTAGTGGGCGCGCCGGCTTTTCTCCGCGCGCGCATGCAAGGAGCCGACGTGGTTATCCTCAGCTCTCTTTCGCGCTTCGTCTCCCAACGCGTGGTGCTAAGGTTGGACTCACCGATCAGCAGCTTTAAGGAACTCAAAGGCAAAACCATCGGCATTACTCAATATGGCTCGGCGGGCGACACGTTTTTGCGTTCGGCGTTGAAAAAAACCGGCATCAAAGAATCCGAAGTGGTGATTCTACAAATGGGTGGAACGACGAACCTGGCCCAAGCGATTGAAGGCGGCAAAATCGAAGTCGGCGTGCTGGGGGAGTCGAGTTCGCTGCTCTTCTATCGCGGCAAGGCCAAGCCCCTCAAAGGCGGGGGCTCGAAGGAACTGGGCTTTACCGGCTTGGATGGCACCCTCGGCACGACCGAGCGCAAATTCAAAACCGACCGCAACGCGGTTACACGGTTCATGCAGGCCTATGTCGAGGCAATTCATTACTTTAAAACCAACAAGGCTGGCACGGTGCGCATTTTGCAAAAATATATGCGCGGCTTGAGCGAAGCACATCTCGGCATGTGGTATGACGACTTCAAGGATTCGCTCAACCCCTTGCCCTACCCGGATGAAGAGGGGTTGCGCTCAGAGCTGGAGCAGATCAACGCGCCCAAGTCACCGCCGCCGAGCCATTACGTCAACGTGACGTTTCTGGATGAGATAAAAAAGAGCGGGTTTGTCGCGAAGCTTTACAAACATTAGAAGAGGACTTTGCCATGGCGAAGATCAGACATTTGGCGATCAAGGCGGAGGATCAGGAGAAGACCGCAACATTCTACAAAGAGACCTTCGGTATGACCGAAGCCTGGCGCGGGCCGGCGCGCGAAGACGGTCGCGGCGCAATTTATCTTACCGACGGCTATATCAACATGGCGATCTTGCCGGCGCGCGGCGGACGCGAAGGGATCGACCACTTCGGTTTCCAGGTGGAAGACGTGGACGCAACGCTGAAAACCGCGGCCTCCGTCGGAGCGAAAAGCGACTCCTACAAGAAACCGAGAGACGGCCGGTTCGCCGAAATGGGCGTTCAGGACCCGGTGGGCACACCGGTGGACGTGTCCCTGCATGGGTGGAAGGCGTAAGAGGAAGGCAATAGGCAGTAGGGAATAGTAAAAGTGGATGAGAAGAATGGCTGGAAGCATCGAGGGAGAGATATGAGAGTTTGGATTGTGGCTGCGTTGGGGATTAGTTATCTGCTTGCTGTGGGCGGCGGATCGTCGTTGGCCGCCGAGCCGAATAAGGTTTTGATCGCTAATGGCGCGATCAGCAACAACGTGGCGCCGCTGTGGATCGCCAAGGAGCAAGGTATCTTCCGCAAATACGGCTTGGACGTCGACATGGTATTTATTATCGCCGGGCGGGCGATGCAGGCGATGTTGGCGGGCCAGGTTCCCGTCGGTTTGGTCGGCGGAACGCATGTGGTTAACGCCAATACCGGCGGTGGCGATTTCGCGATGATTCTGGGCTTGGAAAACCGACTCGACTATTTGTTTCTCGCCAAGCCGGCGATCAAGAGCGGCGAAGATCTCAAGGGCAAGAAAGTTGCCATCGGCACGCCGGCCGGTTCCGCATCGTTGGCGACCTATGTCGCGCTCGATCACCTCGGCTTGGTCCCGCGCCGCGACAACATTGTCTTGCTCGGCATCGGCGGCGTTCCTGAACGGATGGCGGCTCTGCGTTCCGGCAGTGTCGATGCGACCAGCCTGTCTCCGGAGATCGGCCAACAGGTGCTGGGCGAAGGATATCGCGTGTTGGTCGACCTAGGTAAAGAAAATGTTCAGTTTCAATCCTCGGGGCTGGTGGTGTCGCGCGCTCTGATCAAGAGCAATTTTATTCTCATCGACAATATCGTCAAGGCGACGGTCGAGGGCGTGGCTTTCATCCACAAGCCGGCCAATAAGGAAGTCGTGCTCAAAAGTCTCGGCCGCAATTTACGCTTGAGTAAGCCCGATCAGATGGAGAAAGCTTATCAGGGTTTGGTCGGCGCGCTGCCGAAAAAACCTTGTCCGTCGACCGAGGGCATGACCGCGGTGATTAAGTTGATGGTGCAACATGGGATCAACGCGAAAGCTTCGCAGTTGAAAGCCGAGGAGCAGTTGGATCTCAGCTTTTGCAAGAGATTTGAAGACAGCGGCTTTTTCCGCAGCCTGTATTGAAATATCCGGGAAAGCCCCTCACGTCATCGGCCTTAGGGCCATCAATAGTTGCCTACCAGGATAAACTCTCCGACTCTGGTCAGTTCTCGCGGAATAACTCCGCCTTGACGCAGCAGGCGGGAAAGATGGCGCTGCTTTAGAAAGACCAGCAACGGCTGCTTGGCCTCTTTCCATTCCTTCGCGAACTCCTCGAAAGTGAAAAGCACCGGCCCGTAACCCGGCGCCGGTGCGGGTTGTTTCTGGGCGACGTAAATGTTTTGCATGATGATTTTGCTCCGCCCCGACCAGATCACCCAGATCGGCCTTCCGACGCGGAGATAAAAGGGCAATCCATTCAGATAGACATCGTAAAAGACCAGCTGATCTTGCGGTCGTATGTACGGGCTTGCGTGCTCTGCCAGCGTCTTCGCGGAGCGCGTTTGCGAAGCGGCCGCAAGAGTCACTGTAATGAATAGCAAGACTAAAGCCATCCCTAAGCAGTGGGATAGGTAAATGGTGCGCTGTTTCTTCCAAAGGCATCGACCGGCGCCAAAGGTGTACAGAGCAAGTACGAATATAAGCACAACATTGACGCTGCGCTGGAACGATGACATTTGCGTGATGGTTTCCCGTATCTCTTGCGGGAGCAGGGAGGGCCAATGGGCGCCGATAACGAAATAGCCAATGAGAAAGAGCCACACTAACCAGGGAAGTGATAACGTCCAGAGTCGTTTCGATGCGGGATCCGCGCTGATCGCTTTTATGCTTCTCGCGGTGATGATGGAAAGCGCGGGAAAGATCGGCAGGATGTAGTGGGGCAGTTTGGAGTTAGAGGCCGAGAAAAACAAGATCGGCACGACAATCCACAGAATCAGGAAAAGGTTTTCCTTGGCGAGGGTTTTGCTCCATGAATCTTTAACCGCGAAAGGGAGAAAGAGACTCCAGGGAAAGAATCCGCAAGCGACGACCAAGATATAATAATACCAGGGCTCGGTCCGCCTGAAATGGGGCGTAAGGAATCGGAGAAAATTTTCCTCCAGAAAGAAATAGCGCAGGTAGCCTGCATGTCTCGTTTCCGTCCACCAGGCCCAGGGCGCGACGATGGCGCAGAAAACGAGCCCACCGAGCAGCAAGTTTCGCCATGTCAAGAAAGACCAGTCCCGGCGAAACAACATATAGAAAAAAATGATCATTCCAGGGAGCACAACACCGATTGGACCTTTCACCAGTGTCGCCAATCCCATGGCGGCGGACATCAGCGCGATGTGGCGTGGTCGAGCGCGTGGATCGCCGGTCTCCAGCGCCTGGTGGTATTCGATCAGCGCGAGCGTCGTGAAAAAGGCCAAGGTCATGTCGAAAATGACAAGCCGGGAGTAAAAGAAAAATTGAATGTTCGTCAGCAGGATCAAAGTGCTCCACAGGGCAACCCAATTTCCCCATCGGTCGCAGGCGAACCGGTAGACCAGCAAAAGGCAGCCGAGAGCGGCCAGAGCGGAAGGCAAGCGCGCCGACCATTCCGAAACGCCGAAACATTTGTAGGCGATCGCGATCAGCCAGTAGAGAAAAATCGTCTTGTCCAACGCGGGCAGAAAATTTTCATGGGGGATCGCCCAGTTGTTAAGCAAGAGAAGCTCTCTCGCCCGTTCGGCATTGCGGCCTTCGTCAGGCTCGAAGAGATGAGCGGCGCCGAGGTTTTGAAACACCATGAAGCAGCAAAACGCGGCCAGCGCCCAAAACCAATAGCGTTCTGTAGTAGTGGCGGGCAGATTGTCTTTCGGTTGCACGATTTGCTAATTCCGGGAGGCAAGCGCAGTCGAAAGGTGGTCAGCTCGGGCGCAACATCGATGCATGGGGAATCCGTATTGTGGCCGGAAAGATGTCCGTTTGGATCTTCCGATTGATGGAAGCTCGCTTCTTTTCCTACCGGATTGAGGCAAACTTTACAACGGCGCGCGCGCCGGGAAGAAATATCAGTTTATGATGCGGATGCCGGGCCGTGGCCATGTTGACAGATTCGTTTGGCGTCTATATTTTGCTAGGAATCACCCGCCTCGGTGCCGTTCTCGCGGATGACTGCTTGACGTTCAGCGAACCAGACTGTGAGCCAGTTCCAAGAGTGATGTGGAAGCTGCGGGCGCGGTTGTGAACGCCGATTCAATTAAGATTTTCTAAAGGAGAAAGCGAACTATGGCCTACACCGATTTACACGAGCACTTGAAGAAACTGGAAGCTAACGGTCTTTTGCGCCGCGTCTCCCGGCTCATCAACAAGGACACGGAGCTCCATCCGCTAGTGCGCTGGCAGTACCGCGGCCTGACGGAGGAGGATCGCAAGGCATGGCTTTTTGAAAACGTCACCGACGCCAAGGGGCGGCGCTATAATATGCCGGTCGTCGTCGGTGCATTGGCGGGAAATCCAGCGATCTACTATCTCGGCATGGGCTGCAACAGCGTCGAGGAGATGGACGCGAAGTGGAAGAAGGCTCTTTCCGAGCCGATCGCTCCGGTCGCGGTCAGCAACGCAAAATGTCAGGATGTGGTTCACATCGGTGACGAGCTCGACAAGGAAGGATTCGGCCTGGATAAGTTTCCGGTGCCGATCTCCACGCCGGGCTTCGACAACGGCCCGTACACGACTTGCTCGCACTGGATTACCGCGGACCCGGAAACGGGCATACAGAACATCGGTAACTATCGCGGCCAGATCAAGGCGCGCCGCCGCGTCGGCGTGTTCCCGTCCGGCTTGGGCCAGGACATCTATATCCACTGGAAGAAAGCGCAAGCGAAGGGAACACATCTTCCAGCGGCGCTGGTGGTGGGCGCGCCGCCGATCGTGTCTTACGTGTCGGTGCAAAAGGTTCCCTACGGCGTGGACGAATTAGGCGTGGCCGGCGGTTTGGCGGGGGAGCCGATCCCGACGGTCAAGTGCAAGACCCATGACATCATGGTGCCGGCGGACGCGGAGATCGTCATCGAAGGTTTCCTGAACACCGAGTGGATCGAACCCGAGGGGCCTTTCGGCGAATCCCACGGCTACATGCATCCGCGCCAGTTAAACCCGTTCATGGACGTGACGGCGATCACGCATCGCAAGGACGCGATCTACACCTCCTGGCTGAGCCAATTGACGCCGAGCGAATCGTCGGTGATCCGTAAGATCGGCTACGACCGGCTCATGCTTGTGCACCTGCGCGATGAATGCCGCATTACGAGTGTATTGCGCGTCGAGATGCACGAGCCGCTGACGAACACTTACAAGTTGGTGATCATTCAAATGCGCCGCCCCAACGAGGCGGAAGTATGGCGCGCGCTGCACGCCGCCTGCTCCTTTCATCCCGGCGTCGGCAAGATCGTCGTGGCCGTCGATGAAGACATCGATCCGTCCAACGAGGCGGCGGTTTTCTGGGCGATGTGCTACCGGATGAAGCCGCACAAGGACGTGCAAATCTTTCCCGGAATGGAAAAGGGCCATGCGCCGCCGTTTCTCTACGAGCATGAGACCAAGGGCACCGACGTGGTGTCGTATCACTTGCCCGCCGACGAATCGGCGATGCTCTGCAACGCGATTCTCAAAGAGCCGTTTCCACCCGTATCGCTACCCAAGCGGGAATATATGGAGAACGCGCGCAAGATCTGGGAAGAGCTGGAGTTGCCGAAGCTCAGACCGCAGATGCCGTGGTTCGGCTACTCCCTTGGCCAGTGGAGCGAAGAGCTGGATCAAGAGGCGGCCCTGGCGGTGCAGGGGCGCCACTTCGAAGTCGGTGAGAAGGCAAAAGCCGGGCGGGTGAAGGCGAAGTAAGATCCCGGAGCGGGTGGAATTCAAGGCCGAGGATCGAGGGTGGAGGATCGAGGATAGCCATCTTCGATCCTCTATTTTCGATCTTTGACGGCTAATTCGACCGGTAATGCCATAGCTGAGGAATGGCAATGCAAGTAGCCAGAATCATTAAAAAACAGATTCCGCTGCCAACCAGCAAGGCGTTGGGCGCTCCCCAGGCTTGGGCCGCCGCGCCGGCAAGTACCGCGCCCAGTCCATTGGTGGCCTGGGAGAAGACCGTGATCAAGCTCGACGCTCTGCCCAGCAGTTGATCGGGTGCCAGAAGTTGAACCACGGTGCGGCGGATCGCGACACTAAGCGCGTCGGTAAACCCCAGAATCAGCACGGCTCCCAGCGCCATCCAAAACCACTGCGAAAGTCCGAGCAGGGCCAGGCTCGCGGCAAAGATCACAGCCGCGAGGACGACCAGCACGCCTTTGCGCCGGACATCGCCGAGCATTAGCAAAGTGACGGAGCCCAGGACGGCGCCGAGGGATGGCGCGCCGTAGAGCACGCCCAACCCGGAAGCGCCCATTTTGAATACATCGGCGGCGAAGATCGGCAGGATGGGACGATAAAATCCCACCAGCGTGACGCCGAAGTCGAGCAAGAAAAGCGAAAGGATGATGCGTTGGATCCAGATGAATTCGACTCCCTCGACGATGCTGCGGAGATTAACCCGACGCCGTTCGCCCTGGGGCGCGCCGGAGCTGCGCATCCATAGAACCGCGAGCGCGGCGGGGAGCAACAGGGCGATCGTGGTGAAGTAGGTTGCGACCAGACCGTTGTGATCGATCATCACGCCGCCGAGCGCCGGTCCCAGGAGAAAACTGGTTTGCATGATGATAGTGCTCAGCGTCACAGCGTTCATTAAAAGCCCCGGCGGTACAAGCCGCGGAATCAAAGCCGAGCGCGCCGGCCAGTTGAAAACATCGACCACTGCGCCGATAAAGCCGAGCCCGTAAATGTGCCACACCTGAATCGTTCCGGTGAGAGTCAAAATCCCCAGTAGGAGGCTTGGAATCAGCTGGCCAAGGGTGCTGGCGACGAGCAGCATCTTCCGGTCGAAGGCATCCGCGACGGCTCCGGCAAATAGACCGAAGATGACAAAGGGGAATGCTTGAAAGAAGCCGGTGATGCCGAGTTGGAGGGCCGACCCCGAGATGTCGTAGACCTGATAAAGGCTTGCGACGTTGCGTATCTGGATCGCAAGCGCATTCAAGACGCTGGCAGCCCAGAGCAGCCTGTAGTCACGGATCAACAGGGAGGACCAGGGCCGAATGGTTGGCTCCTGGGGACTCCCCGGGTTCATATTTACGGGATTATTCAATTGATCGGATGGAAATTTCCAAGATCAGAGATCGGGTCGATGATGCATGGAAAAAATGCTCGCCGACGAAACGAGGCGGATGAGTCAACTCGAAAAATCGGATCGCCTGCCTTGATTCCGGTCCGCTTTAGCGAGTTGCTTGCTGCGGAATATCTTCCAATACGCCGCGCTGCTCGGCCAGCGCCAATACCGCCTCGATGGTCTTGACTAGATTGCGCGCCGCCTCGACGCTCAGTTCGACTGCCACGCGCGCGCCGGGACCTTGGGCC
>Ga0326597_10001402_pt1 | contig 39253 bp, 37 predicted proteins | sample RVTome_12_FD_203789 | JGI IMG/M metagenome (GOLD analysis project Ga0326597, IMG submission 203789) | Soil microbial communities from uranium-contaminated site in the Upper Colorado River Basin, Wyoming, United States - RVT100D185 | ecosystem: Environmental > Terrestrial > Soil > Contaminated >... | reverse complement strand
AGCGCACCCGGAAGTCGTCGTCGACCGCGGCGAGCACCAGTTGGTCTCGGCTGGGCTCCGGTCCGATGTCGCCGATGGCGCGCACCGCCCGCCATCGGATCCACGGGTCCTCGTCGAAGAGCGCTTCCTCGAATAGTGCCCGGTAGGCCTCGTCTTCCAGGTCACCGGCGGCGTCGACCGCAGCGCGCCGGACGATGCGCGACGCATCGGCGTATCCGGTCACCACTGCGGCGGTCGCCACCGCCGAATCCCCGGAGAGGGCGAGAGTGACGACGGCGGCCCGTCGGCGCCGTGCGTCCTCCGAGCCGAGGGCCGCGATGAGGATCTCCCGCTCGGCGCCGGCATCCGGATCCATGAGATGGAGGTGCTCGGTGCGTGCCGGCCGGGGGCGCAGCCGCCCGGCCTCGTCGAGCAACTCGTCGCGGGTGCGCACCGGCGCTGCGCCGGGTAGACCCGACCAAAACAGGTCGGTCACCCGGGAGAGCACCTCGTCGAGGCGGACCTCCCACGATGCCTCGCGACGGAGCCCAACGGTGACGAAGTCGCCGGCCACCATCACGTCGGTGATATCGGGGTCCTCCATGAGGGCAGCAACGCGGTCGTCCTCGATCTCCTCGCCACGGCGATGCCATAGCCCGGGCGCGGGGTCGCCGCCGACATGGAACATCACCTTCCGGGGATGGGGTGTCTGCTCGGGGACGACGGGGCCCGAGAACACCCGGTCGAAGATCGAGGGCTTCGTCTCCCCGGCCCCGGTCACCTCGAGCCGGTAGGCGCCGTCGACAACCCCATGCTGCAAGCGAAGCCCGGCGCCGAGGTCGTGCTCCCACCATCCGTGGTCGAGGTGCGGACTGACCAGGTCGGAGAGGGCCCGGGCATCCTCTTCGGTCCACGGCTCCCGGGAGAAGAAGCGTTTCAGCGCCCCCTTGAAGGCACCCAACGCACCGAAGGGTAAGTGGACCGCCACCTCAGTGGTCAAGTGCTCGGAGGCCACGCCGAGCAGTCCCTGCTCGGACACGGCGGCACGCGCACTCTCGTCGCTCACCGGAGACATGCTCGCAGAGCACCAAGACGCGCGTCGCAACTCGATACGAGCGACGCGAGGTGGCGGATTGCGGATTGCGGATTGCGAATTGCGAATTGCGGGTTGTGGGGCTGCGCCCCACAACCTCAGGACAGCCCGACGATCTTTCCCGAGGGGTCAACGTCCATGTCGAGGGCGGCTGGTTTCGATCCCAGTCCCGGCATAGTGCTGATGTTGCCCGCCAGCGGTACGACAAATCCGGCGCCCGCCGACACCCGCACACGCCGCACCGGCAGCACCCACCCGTGGGGTGCACCTCGCACCGAGGGGTCGTGGCTGATCGATAGGGGGGTCTTGGCGACGCAGATCCCCAGGTGGCCGAAGCCGTCGTCCTCGGCCCGGCGCAGATCGGTTTCTGCCGCCTTGTCGAAGGCAACCCCGTCTGCCCCGTAGACCCGGGTGGCGATCATCTCGATCTTCTCCCGCAGCCCCAGATCGAGGGGATAGAGGTGGGTGAAGTCGTTCGGCTCGGCTGCAGCGAGGGCGACGGCTTCGGCGAGGTCCAGGCATCCGGCCCCGCCCTCCGCGTGGGCCCGGGTGAGGGCGTGGCGCACGCCGAGGGCCTCGCAGATCTCACCGATCGCTCGTAGTTCGGCGGGATGGTCCCCGGGGAAGACGTTCACGGCGACCACCGGCTCGACGCCGTGGAGGCGGACGATCTCCACATGGCGCCGCAGGTTGTCGGCGCCGGCTTCAACTTCTTCGGGCCGGTCCTCGAGGAGCCCGCCAGGCAGGTCCTTCCCACTGACGATGCGGTGCTTGCCCGACTGAGCCTTCAGGCCGCGGATCGTCGTGACGATCACGGCCGCATCCGGAGTCAGCCCGGAGGCGCGGCATTTCAGGTTGAAGAACTTCTCGGCGCCGACCTCCGCGCCGAATCCCGCCTCGGTGACGACGAAGTCGGCGGTTCGCACGGCGATCGTGTCGGCGATTACAGACGACACCCCGGGGGCGACATTGGCGAACGGCCCGGCATGCACGAGTGCGGCACCGCCCTCGATCGTCTGCAGGAGATTTGGCTGGAGCGCCTCGAACATCAGCACCGTGAGTGCCCCGGCGGCGCCGAGCTCTCCTGCCGTCACCGGGCGCCGGCCCCGTGTGTATCCCACGAGGATGCGAGACAGGCGCTCGCGGAGATCGGGGAGGCCGGTAGACAGGGCCAGGATCGCCATGACCTCACCGGCGGCGGTGATGTCGAAGGACTCCTGACGCGGGACGCCGTCGCCCGCCTCCCCGAGGCCCACGACGACGCGGCGGAGGGCCCGGTCGTTGACGTCGAGCACCCGGTGCCACGGGATCCGGTTGACGTCGAGGTCGAGGGCGTTGCCGTGGTGGATGTGGGCGTCGATGAGGGCAGCAAGCAAGTTCGTGGCTGCCGTCGCCGCGTGGAAGTCCCCGGTGAGGTGCAGATTGAGCCGCTCCATTGGGATCACCTGTGAATATCCGCCCCCGGCGGCGCCTCCCTTGATGCCGAAGGTGGGGCCGAGCGAGGGCTGCCGGAGCGTCACCACCGAGCGCAGGCCGAGTCGGTCGAGCGCCTGCGACAGCCCGATGGCGACGGTGGTCTTCCCCTCACCGAACGGCGTCGGCGTCGTCGCAGTGACCAGGACGTATCGGGCGCGGGGCGGGCCGAGGCGCCCTATGGCGTCGAGCGAGATCTTGGCCACGCCGGGTCCCCACGGCTCCACGGTGTCGAGGGGCAGGCCGAGGTCACCAGCCACGTCTTCGAGAGGCCGTGGCACGGCGGCCCGGGCGATGTCGAGATCGGTGCGCATGCACACAGCGTCCATCTCGGGCGGCACGAGGTCCAGGGCCGTCGGTCCCGAGGAAGGTGGCAGGTGGCAGGGGCTCGACGCCCCGACTCCCGACGCCCGACTCCCGCCAGGACGCCTATCGGTAGCGGGCGACGGGCGACGGGCGACGGGCGACGGGCGCTTCCGGCTTGCGCATGAGCCGTTCATCGTTGAACCTTCCCGCAATGGAACACAAACGGGTCTTCTCGGGGCTGCAGCCCACCGGCAACATTCATGTCGGGAACTACCTGGGCGCTCTGAGGAACTGGGTCCGTCTCCAGGACGAGTACGAATGCGTCTACTGCATCGTCGATCTTCACGGCATGACCGCGGAGTACGACCCGGAGCGATTCGCCCGGGAGCGGTTGGAGGCGGCCCGGGTCCTCATAGCGTGCGGGGTCGACCCGGAGCGGTCCCTCTTCTACTACCAGAGCGAGGTGCCCCACCACACGGAGCTGGCATGGATCCTGGGGACGATCACCGGCATGGGCCAGCTGTCGCGGATGACGCAGTACAAGGACAAGTCGAAGAACCAGACCGCAGACTTCGGCCTGTTCGCCTACCCCGTCCTGATGGCGGCCGACATCCTCCTGTACCGCGCAGACGCCGTACCGGTCGGCGACGACCAGAAGCAGCACCTGGAGCTGACCCGCGATCTCGCCGAACGGTTCAACCACCGCTTCGGCGAGGAGTTCCCCATTCCGGAGCCGATCATCCCCGAGCACGGCGCCCGGATCATGTCGCTGCAGGAACCCACCGCCAAGATGTCCAAGTCCGACCCGGACCCGGGCAGCCGCATCCTGGTGCTCGACGACCCCGACACCATCGTCGCTCGACTGAAGGCGGCGGTCACCGACTCCGGTGGGGAGGTGCGTTACGACCCCGCGGAGAAGCCGGGGATCTCGAACCTGATCGAGATGATGTCGCTCTTCACGGAGCGGCCCATCCCCGCGATCGAGGAGGAATTCGCCTCAGGTGGGTACGGGGCTTTCAAAGACGCCGTGGCCGACGCAGTGATCGAAGGTCTTGCCCCGGTACGAGGGGCCTTCGCCCAACTCGACGACACCGAGGTCGCCCAAACCGTCGCCGAGCACGCCGAGCGAGCCAAAGAACGCGCGGAGACGCTCCAGCAGAGGGTCCGCAAGCGCGTGGGGCTGAGGGCATGACGGCAGAGAGCAGAAGCCAGACGGCAGAACCTCGTCAGGACCTTCGGCGCCTGGATGTACGCATCAGGACGAAGAGCATTGCCTTGACCTCATCCGCCAGCTGCTCGGCCGTGTCCGCGATGGCGGACGCCGCGGGGCTCAGTCGGCGTGCCACCGTCAGTTGATACTGGAGTTCGCTTACGGATCCCGCGGCGATGTCGAGGAATCGCTCGAACTCGGCGTCGGATCTTCTTCCGGCACCTTCCGCGATGTTCGATCCGGTTGACAGGGCAGCCCGCTGCATCTGGAGCGCGAGGCCGAAGCGCTCGGACTCCGGAAGTCGATGGATCACCGGATAGACCGAGTCGAGTAGTTCGTCGGCTCTGCGGTGGACGTGGAGTGTGCGAAAGTTGCGCATGTCGACACATATATCGCGCCCGACTGAAGCGTTGCTCAGCCTCTGCCCTCTGCCCGCTGCCCTCTGCTCTCTGGTCGCTACCCTCACCCACATCTCGCGCTGAGGAGCTCGCACCGCCGTGGACATCGAGATCGGGATCGGGAAGACCGGCAGGCGGGCCTGGGGGCTCGACGACATCGCCATCGTGCCCAGCAGGCGTACCCGGGACCCCGACGATGTCGACATCTCGTGGGAGATCGATGCCTTCACATTCCCGCTCCCGATGCTGGCGTCTGCGATGGACTCCGCGGTCAGCCCGCATACGGCGGTGGCGATCGGCAAACTCGGCGGGTTGGGCGTCCTCAACCTCGAAGGGCTGTGGACCCGTTATGAGGATCCCGACGCCATGTTCGACGAGATCGCCTCGTTGCCGCCAGAGAAGGCGACCCGCCGCATGCAGGAGATCTACCTCGAGCCGGTGAACCCGGACCTGATCGGGCAGCGGATCGGGGAGATCAAGGGGGCGGGGGTCATCACCGCCGCCAGCCTCACCCCCCAGAAGGTCTCCGAGTACGCCCCCCTCGCGTTGAAGGCCGGCCTGGACATCCTCGTGATCCAGGGGACGGTGGTGTCCGCGGAGCACGTCTCCACCCGCAACGAACCCCTCAACCTCAAGGAATTCATCGCCCGCTTCGAATTGCCGGTCATCGTCGGCGGCTGTGCCTCGTACTCCACCGCCCTCCACCTGATGCGGACCGGGGCCATGGGCGTCCTGGTCGGCGTGGGGCCGGGCGCCGCGTGCACGACACGGGGCGTGCTGGGCGTGGGGGTGCCGCAGGCGACCGCCATCGCCGATGCCGCCGGGGCGAGGATTCGTTATCTGGACGAGAGCGGCCGCTACGTCCATGTGATCGCCGACGGTGGGATGCGCACCGGAGGAGACATAGCCAAGGCGATCGCCTGCGGCGCCGACGCGGTGATGCTGGGATCGCCGATTGCGGCAGCCGCCGAGGCGCCGGGACGGGGTCATCACTGGGGGATGGCCACCTTCCATCCGTCTCTGCCACGGGGCGCCCGGGTGGAGGTCGGCCGGCTGGGCACCCTGGAAGAGATCCTGGTCGGTCCCGCCCATGAGAACGACGGGCGGCGCAACCTCTTCGGGGCTCTCCGGGTGTCGATGGCGACCACCGGATACGCCGATCTGAAGGAGTTCCAGAAGGCGGAGGTGATGGTCGCTCCGGCGCTCAAGACCGAGGGAAAGGCGCTTCAGCGCGACCAGCGGGTCGGCATGGGGTGATGGTGCCACTTCGCCAGCCAGACCCGGTCGGGGCCCCAACCCCGACCTCCTCCCGAGCACGGGGCCCCAACCCCATGCCGGGCCGTGTCGACTTCGACAGGGTGCTCGTCGTCGACTTCGGGGCCCAGTACGCCCAGCTGATCGCCCGTCGCGTTCGCGAAGCTCACGTGTTCTCCGAGATCGTGCCCCGCGACATCACCGCCGAAGAGGTCGCTGCCCGTTCACCGATCGGGATCATCCTCTCTGGCGGCCCGGCATCGGTATACGCACCCGACGCCTACGAGATCGATCACGAGATCCTCGAGGCAGGTGTTCCCATCCTCGGCATCTGTTACGGCCATCAGGTGCTCGCCCACTCGCTCGGCGGCGACGTCGAGCGGACCCAGGAGGCGGAATTCGGGCGGACCGACCTCCTGGTCGGAGAGGCCGGCGTCCTGCTCGAAGGCCTCCCGGACGAGCAGCAAGTCTGGATGAGCCATCGCGACTCCGTGGTCAAGCCCCCGCCCGGTTTCCGGGTCACCGCCTCGACAACGGCCTCTCCGGTGGCGGCCATGGAGGACCCGGAGCGCCGGATGTGCGGCGTCCAATTCCACCCCGAGGTCGCCCACACCCCGCGGGGCCAGGAGATCCTCAAGCGCTTCCTCTACGAGGTGTGCGGGGCCCGGCCGACCTGGACCCATGTCGGGATCATCGAGCAGGCCGTGGCAGCGGTGAAGGAGCAGATCGGCGAGTCCGACGCCATATGCGCCCTGTCGGGTGGCGTCGACTCAGCGGTGGCTGCCGCCGTGGTCCATCGCGCCATCGGGGATCGCTTGACCTGTGTCCTGGTCGATCACGGCCTGTTGAGGTCCGGTGAGGCCGAGCAGGTCGCCGAGGCGTTCGAGGGCAGCCTCGACACCGACCTGGTGGTGATCGACGCCGCCGACCGCTTCCTCGCCGCACTTGCCGGTGTCTCTGACCCCGAGGCCAAGCGGCGGATCATCGGCGAGACCTTCATCCGCGTCTTCGAGGAGTTCGCCCGCGGGCACTCCGAGGCCCGGTTTCTGGTTCAGGGGACGCTGTACCCCGACGTCATCGAGTCGGGCACGGGTGACGCCGCCAAGATCAAGAGCCACCACAACGTGGGGGGGCTGCCCGACGACATGGACTTCGAACTGGTGGAGCCGCTGCGGGACCTCTTCAAGGACGAGGTTCGCGCCATCGGTGAAGAACTCGGGCTTCCGGAGCCCATCGTGTGGCGGCAGCCCTTCCCCGGGCCCGGGCTGGCGGTGAGGGTGATCGGCGAGGTGACGCGGGAGCGTCTCGACATCCTGCGCGCCGCCGACGCCATCATCACCGAGGAGATCCGCCGCGCCGGCCTCGAACGGAAGATCTGGCAGGCCTTCGGGATCCTCCCCGCGGTGCAGACGGTCGGGGTCCAGGGCGACACGCGAACCTACGCCTATCCGCTGGTGATCAGGGCCGTCTCCTCGGAGGACGCCATGACTGCCGACTGGGTGCGGCTCCCCTACGAGGTCCTCGAGAGGATCTCGTCGCGGGTCGTCAACGAGGTCGAGGGAATCAACCGGGTGGCCTACGACGTGACCTCGAAGCCCCCGGCGACCATCGAGTGGGAGTAGGAGGGGCCTCGCTGCACTCGGCCCGCGATCGGCGATTGGCGATTGGCAATTGGCAAGACGCGTTGGTGCGGCTCATTGGTGGTGAGGTGGTCGGGGTGCACGGGCGGGCCTTCGCTGCGCTCGGCCCGCGATTGGTGATCGCCACTCCTGTCTTTTCCCTCCTGAGCCCTGACCCCGCCCGGCGCTCCGAGGGGTGGCCCGAGGTCCCCGCATCGTGGGACGAATGGCCCTTCCCTCGGCTTGGGCCATGACGCAGAGTCGCATCAGCACGGACGGCCGCGGGGACCGCGGAACTCGAGACGAGGGGGCGGAGCCGCCATGAATCGAACCACCCATCCCGCGAGAGCCCTGATCGCCGTCCTCGGGCTCTCCCTGATCGCCGCCTGCGGCGGATCGGGGTCGAGTACCGCAACCACCACGACGCAGCCGGTCACCGTGGCCGCGCAGCTCGACCTGAGCCCGTTGACGGTCAACGTCCTCCTTACCGACGAGGGGTTCGAACCGGAGACGATCTTCATCCCGGCGGGCCGCCAGATCCAGCTCGTCCTCCGCAACCGCGGCACGACAGAGCACCACTACAAGATCAAGGGCCTGGTGCCCAGCTCGCTGTCGTGGATCAGCTTTCCCGTGGTCGACTCCTACGACCTCGATTCGATGACGCCCGAGGAGCTCGCCGCCTACGGGATCGATCTCGCCGGCGCCACCGACGAGTGGGAGATCGAGCACATACTCCACCACCTCCACGCCACCTTCGTTCCGTTCAGGGACGGTTCACCGGCCGGAGTGAAGCCGATCGGCTTGGAGGTTCACGGATGGGCCTCGCTGGGAACAGTCGATGTCGTCAGCTTCTTCGCCCTAACCACCGGCCGGTTCGCGGCGGAGGACGTCCTGTTCCCGGAGCTGATCGGGGAAGTGGTCGTGTTCGACGCGGGGTACTAGGAGCCGACGTCACTGCCGATCTCTGCGTAGGCCGCCTGGCAGGCCTCGACGAATGCGTCGATGTCGAAGAGGTCCTGGGATACCTGGGCGACGGCATCCCCGGGGGACATGCCCTCGCTCTCGTACTGCGCTCTTAGGGCCGCCGCGGTCGCGTTGACCTCGTCCATGCTGAGCTGGAGCGCCAGGCCCGCCTCGAAGATGAGATCGAATCGCTCGGCGGTGTCGGCGCTGTCGTCGGAGAAGGTACACCATTCGCGTTCGGCATCGGTGAGCCCGGAGCCGCCCCCGCAGGCGACCACGAGCACCGACGCGAGAAAGAGTGCGGCAGTTCGTCTCATGCCTGCCACGGTAGTTGGCCGCTGGTGGCGCGTTACCGGTGCGACCGCCATCCGGCGCGATGTCGGGACATTCGCCCCTAAGCACGATCGGCAGGGGGGCGTATCCTCCGGCCTCAGATCGGCGGTTCGACGCGGGCCGCTGCTGGACGGGAAGAGACACGACGCCCAGGGAGGGGACACCGTGACGTGGACCACCGCCTCGCTCAAAGCGGCCGCCATCGTCATCTATTTCGTTCTCGCCACCGTGTGGCTCCCTGACTTCGTGCTCGCCCTCGGCTTCATCGAGGGCTCTTCGGACGTCGTGGGTGACCTCGTGGTCAGCGCCGTCTGGGGTGCCGCCCTGTTCGGCGGGATGTGGGCGCTTCGCATCGGACAGCGGAGAGGGCTGATCTGATGTCACTGCCGACGTCGCTGTCGTACTACGACAAGAACATCCCCTGCATGGCGGCCTGCCCGGTGCACACCAACGCCGGAGCCTATGTGGCCGCGATCGCCGAGGGCGACGACCTCACCGCGTACCTCACGGCCCGTATGCCGAACCCATTCGCATCCGTCTGTGGTCGAGTCTGCGCCGCCCCCTGCGAGGACGCGTGCAGACGGGGCACCGTCGACAGCCCGATTGCGATACGGGCGCTCAAGCGTTTCGTCACCGAGAAGTACGGGCCCGAGTCGGGATCGGACAAGGCCGTGACTGCCCTCGACCGCCCGGAGCGTCCGCAGTCGGTGGGCATCGTGGGCGGCGGTCCGGCCGGCCTCGCCGCCGCGCACGACCTGCGCATACGCGGCTATCAGGTGACGATCTACGAGGCCACTCAGGCGCTGGGCGGGATGATGGTGCTCGGCATCCCCGAGTACCGCCTGCCCCGCGACGTGGTGCAGGCGGAGATCGACACCATTATCGGCATGGGCGTCGAGGTCCGTTACGGCACGCGGCTGGGCACCGACATGACCCTGTCAGAGCTGCGCAACCAGCACGACGGCGTGATGCTCGCCCTGGGGGCGACTCTGGGGCGGGGGCTCGATATCCCCGGCGCCGACGCCGACGGCGTGCTGCGGGCCATAGAGTTCCTCCTGAACGTCAATCAGGGCTTCCAGGTCGACATCGGCGAGCGCGTGGTGGTGATCGGCGGCGGCAACGTGGCCATGGACGCCGCCCGCACCGCGCTCCGTGCCGCCGCATACGGGCAGCCCGCCGATGTGGGCGTGGAGCTCCCTACAGGCATCGACGACCTCGCCGAGGCGGTCGACGCGGCCCGGTCGGCGATGCGCATCGGCGCCAAGCAGGTGACCGTCGTCTCGCTGGAGAGCCCGGAGGAGATGCCGGCCGCATCCTTCGAGATCGAGGAGGCGAAGAAGGAGGGCATTCGTTTCGTCCACCGCCGCGGACCGCAGCGTATCGAAGTGTCGGACGGCGATGCCACCGGGCTCACCGTGGTGCCCGTGCTCTCGGTGTTCGACGAGCAGGGGCGCTTCGCTCCGACATTCGATCTCTCCGTCGAAGAGACCCTGGATGCCGACACGGTGATCCTGGCGATCGGCCAGGCGATCGATGTCGACGCACTCGGAAACGGGTCGGGCCCTGCGATCACGCCGCGGCACACCATCGACGTCGACCGGGACACGCTCGTTACCTCCTTGCCCAACGTCTGGGCCGCGGGCGATGCTGCCTTTGGGCCGCGCAACCTGATCGACGCCATCGCCGAAGGCCGCCGCGTCGCCGACGGCATGCACAAGGCGTTCGGCGGCGACGACGACGCTCGGGAGTCCGGGGCGCTTCTCGAACTCGAGAACTTCCACCGGCTCACCGACCTCTACGACCGCATCCCCCGACAGGACATCCCGAGCCTTCCCACCGATCGCCGGATCGGCCTCGCCGAAGTGGAGACCGGGTACACCGAAGACGAGGCTCGTCGCGAGGCTCAGCGGTGCCTGCGATGCTTCTCGAACATCCAACTCGATGTCGACAAATGCGTCCTGTGCGGGCTCTGCGTCGATGTGTGCCCCTTCGATCTGATCTCGATGGTGCCTGCCGCCGACTTCGACGCCGGCGCTGTGGGGACGGCACTTCTCCTGGATGAGGAGATGTGTATTCGCTGTGGACTGTGCATCGAGCGCTGCCCGACCGACGCCCTGTCGATGTCGACCTGGGTGGGAGTCGGAGCCCTGCCGATGCCCCAACTGGCGGGGGTGAACGCGTGAAGTTGCGAGAGACGGATGTTGGGCGGTCGATCTTCCGGAGCCTCGACCGGCAGACCGAGCGGGACCGCGCGGCCGGCCACTGGTCGAACTTCCTGCTCCACATCTATCCGGTCAAGGTTCGCCGGCGCGAGATCGCATTCCGGCACAGCTGGTTCCTCGGCGTCATCTCCACCGTCCTGCTGGGGTCGCTCGTCGTCTCGGGTGTCTATCTGATGTTCTTCTATGTCCCTTCGCCGAGCACCGCCTACGGCGACATCCAGACCATTCAGACACAGGTGCCATTCGGCCAGTTCATCCGCAACGTGCACCGCTGGTCGGCCCACCTGATGGTGATCGCGGTGGCGGCGCACATGGCGCGGGTGTTCTACCGGGGCGCCTACAAGCCTCCCCGCGAGTTCAACTGGGTCATCGGGGTGATGATGCTGATCCTCACTCTGCTGCTGTCTTTCACCGGGTACCTCTTGCCCTGGGATCAGCTGGCGTACTGGGCCGTGACCGTGGGCACGTCGATGGCGGAATTCGTCCCCTTCATCGGGGGCAGCGCCCAGGAGATCCTGATCGGAGCCGACCAGGTGGGCGCCACCACTCTCATCCGGTTCTATGTGCTGCACGTGGCGCTGCTGCCGCTGATCCTGGTGGTGTTCCTCATGATCCACCTGTGGCGCTGGCGCAAGGACGCGATGCTCGATCAGGACGAAGCAGGCGTCGAGGCATACCCGTCCGGGGAGGGCAAATGAGCGACGCAGATCCTCGCCAGGTCGACGGCAAGCGTCTGCTCGGCGTCGTCCCGGGTCAGCCGGCGACCGGCGAGCGGAAGGTGCCCGACGAGCAGGACCTGGTGATGGTTTGGCCCCACCTCCTGGTGAGGCACGCCGTGGTGGCAGTGGGTGTGCTCCTTTTCGTGCTGCTCCTGGCGATCCTGTTCGACGCACCACTGCGCGAGGTCGCCAACCCGTTCGAGACCCCGAACCCGGAGAAGGCCCCGTGGTACTTCGCCGCCCTCCAGGAGCTCCTGTCGCATTTCCATCCGTTCGTGGCGGGGGTGCTGGTGCCGGGTGCGGTGGTGATCGGGCTGATCGCCCTGCCCTACATCGATCGGAGCTCGGCGACCCGTCCCCGGGCGCGCAAGGTGGCCATCGTGGTGTTCACCACATTCCTGGTCGTGTGGATCATCCTCACGCTGATCGGTTTCGCCTTCCGGGGCGAGAACTGGGACTGGGTGTGGCCCTGGAACGAATGGCACGGTGAGCTATGACCGAAGGCATGGATCGCAGGAAGTTCCTCAGTGTCGGCTGGAAGGTCGGCGCCGTGGCCATCGGATGCGCGGGGGCGTGGACCTCGCTCGACCTGCTCCGCCCGCTGCCGGGCACCGGCCTGGGTGGATTGGTGAAGACCGTGCCGCCGTCGGAGGTCCCGGGGCACACCACGCTCTACGTCCGAACGGCGCAGGCCTACCTGACCAAAATCGGCGACGAGATCGTGGCGCTGTGGCAGAAGTGCCCGCACCTCGGCTGCCGGGTGGAGTGGTGCGAGGGCTCCGGCGAGTTCGAGTGCCCCTGCCATGGATCGACCTTCAACCGCGCCGGTGACGTCCGGTCGGGCCCCTCTCCGCGCGGCATGGATCGCTTCCTGGTCGCCGAGACGGACGGCGTCGTGGAGGTGGATACCGGCACCGTGGTTCAAGGCCCGCCCGCCGGATCACCCGAGTCGATCGACGAGCCCCGTCGGGACGGGAGCTGCTGATGGCCGAGAAGCGGACCTCGACCGAGACCGCCGAGCTGGAGGCATCGACGAGCCGCTGGATGCTCGCCGGGCTGGTCCTCATGGGCCTCTTCGTGCTGGCGTTTCCCCTCTTCCGCTTCTATGAGCCCGCCCAGCGCGCCGATGCCCGCGAGGAGCAGGTGACTTTCCTCTCGCAGCAGGGGGCAGAGGTGTTCGCCGCCAACTGCGAGTCGTGCCACGGCGCCGCCGGGAGCGGCGCGGTCGGGCCCGCCATCGGCGCCAAGGAGTTCCTCGAGTCGGTCGACGACCGCCAGCTGTCCCAACTGATCGCCGTGGGCATTCCGGGCTCCGAGATGGTCGCGTACTCCAACGACTTCGGGGGCCCGCTGACCTCTGAAGAGATCACCGCGGTCACGACCTACCTCCGGTCGCTCGAGCCCGATGCCGCGAGCAAGCCGAACTGGCGCACTCCGCTCGCCGACGAGAGCCTGACCGGCTCCGCGCTGTACGTGCTCGCCTGCTCGCGCTGCCACGGCGCCGATCGCATGGGCGACGAGGCACTGGGGTATCCCGACATCTCGGATGCGTCGATCACCATGCAGGAGTCGGACGCCTGGATCGCGGCGCGTATCTCCGAGGGGTACCAGGAGATGCCGCGATTCGACGGCGTACTGACGCCCGAGCAGATCGCCGCCGTCGTCGTGTACCTGCGCACCGGCTCGGATGGTCCTGCCCCGACCACCACCACGACGGTTGCGGGCACCACAACGACCGTCACCACGATCCCCGGCGAGACGACGACCACCACCGTCGAGGCGAATCCGGACAACGACGAGGTGTTGGCGCTCGGCGAGGCCCTGTTCCAGCGGCTCGCCGGCGGCTACGGCTGTCAGGAGTGCCACGGCCCCGACGCCATGGGCACGCCCAACGGCCCGAACATCATCGGGGCATCGCGTTCACGGATCACCAACGCCTTGAACGGTGGCATCCCCGACATGGACTTCAGCCCCAAGCTGACCTCCGACGAGGTCGAGGCCGTCTACAACTACCTGCTCTGGCTCACGGGCCGGGAGGCATAGGGGGCAAGAGGAGCTCCAGCTTTGGCTTCAGCCTCCGGCCAGTCAGGCCATTCATGGCCCGCCCTCCGCCTTCCGCCTTCCGCAAGAACAGACCAAGCGTGTCTCTCAGAGCCTGGGCCTTCTGCGAATTGTGAATTGCGGGCCGAGCGAGGCGAAGGCCCTCTCCTACAGGCAGTCGCCAACGAATACGGTGTCGAGTACCGCGCTTTCGAGGATTCGGCCGTTGCGGGCAAATGCCGTGTACCCCACCTCGTAGGCCGTGCCGTAGTAGGGATCGGCCGGATCGAACTCCAGGACGGTCGCGACCGTTTCACCCCGATCGAACGACGCGAAATATCCGTATGTATCGCCGTTGTTGGTTCCCTGCTGCCAGTAGTGGACCTCGAGGAACACCGGCAGGCGCCCTCTTTGATTGATTGTGATCGCGACGTCGACACTGCAATCTGTGTTCCGGGACACCGACGCGGCGACCACCGCTTGGGGTTTCACGGCCGTGGCCGGTTCTGCCGCCAGGGTGACGGCAAAAGTCGCCGCCAGTGCGACGGCGAGCCACCCTCCCAATGATCTCGTCCGGCTCATTCTTCCTCCAGTCCGCCGTTGGTAGAGCATCGGCGTTTCCGGGGGTGTTTCTTGAACGGCTCTTTGGCACGCGAGAAGGCCCGGGCCGTGGTGGCCCGGGCTCTTCCGGACTCTCGGTGCCTCAGCCTTCGACGGTGAGGACTCCCTTGAGGGTGTCCGGGTGCGTGTCGCACCAGTACTGGTACTCGCCGGGCGTGTCGACGGTGAAGGTCACCGTCTCGGTCGTCGGCGCGGAATCGTTGATCGGCGTGAAGTAGTGGCTGTCGCCGATCTGGAAGTGAATGTTGTGCGGCTCGTCGCTGCCGATGTCGTTGTCGGTGAAGGTGACCTCGAGGTCGCCGGTGCTCACCGTGAGCGCGTCCGGCACATACAGCCCGCCCTCGGCGAGGATCGTGATCTCCTGTGATCCGCCGGTGGGCGCCGTGGTTCCGGTGCCTCCGGCGGTCGTCGTTGTGGCCACCGTGGCCTGTGTCGTTGCCGGGGCAGCCGCGGTGGTCGTGGTGGCCAGGGTCGTCGTGGTGGGATCGCTCCCTGAGCCACCGCCGCACGCAGCCGCAACCAACGCGAGTGCTGCCGCCAGCACGAGCGCGTGAATGCGCGTCATTCTCAATGCCTCCTCGGGTGAGTGGGTCTGTGGGAAACCTATGGGGGGAAACGCTGTTCGGGCTAGGGCACTATTTCGGCCCCGCGTGTGCCGTTGTGCCCTAGGTACCGGACCGGCCAGCCCATAGGTTGACACAAAAGAAGGTCGACGTGTGGAGAGGGACGGGGCGGCATGCGCCGATCGCCCTCCCCGGGGCGGCGACCCAAAGCAACTCTGGGAGGGAAACATGAGTCGACACGGAAAGCCGGGGCCGAGGCTCCGGCTGTTTGTGGTCGTCGTGGCGATGGCGATGATCGCCGTCGCTTGTGACAGCGGTAGCGGCGGCGGTTTCACGCAGGACGACATCGACGCGGCCGTTGCCGCCAAGGATTTTGAGATCACTGCGCTGCAGACCCAGCTGGCGAGCGCGTCCGTCGAGACGGACGTGATCCAGGTGGGTCAGCTGGCCCCGCCGCCGGCGGGGTTCCAGGTTCCCGGCGACGGCTGGGCCAATGAGGAGTCGGTGCGGGGTGGGCTGTGGCTCGCCGCCGAGTTCGACGACTACATGGAAGGCCCGGAGGCGTGGGACATCGCGGCGCACCCCCGGGTGTACCTGACGAGTGAGTCCTACGACAGCAACTTCATCGGCGCGCTGCCGGATGAGGAGCAGCCCGAGAACTTCATCGGCTGGCATGCCATAGATGCCTACTCGAAGGAAGTCGTGGGCTCGTGGCTGTATCAGTTCCAGGCCCCGATCACCCGCGGCCCGCACGGCGTCGGCGTTTCGCCCGATGGCCAGTGGGGATATGTGGGCTGGTCGGAGACGCCTGAGGGTGGGTCGCAGGTCAGCTACGTGGGGATCATCTACATCCCGACGATGAAGCTGGCAAAGATCCTCTACACCGACGCCCCGTTCCAGGGCGGCCGGCGCAGCCAGGCTCTGCACCACATCCAGGGTTGGACGATGGATGAGACGGGCGAAGAGTTCGTCATTCTCCAGTGGGGTTTCGGCGCCACCGGCGGACCCCATCACATCCTCAACCCCAACGACGACAACCGGGTGTACCGGTCGATCACCTACGACGACGTCGCGCCAATGGGTCACCCATTCACGACGCCATCACCCGACGGGAAGTTTGTGTATATCTCGATGGGCGCCAACTGGATCCGTGATGGTCATGACACGGCACACATTGCCAAGTTCGACATCACGACCGGGACCAGCGAGGTGCTGGGGCCGACCGGATCGCATCCGATCGGGATCACCCACACTCAGGACGGCATCTACACCTACGTGGTGGACGGCCATTCGAGCTTCCTGTACAAGATCGACAACACGACCGGTGAGGTCGTCGACAATGCCAGCACCGGCATCGCCGGGCCCTATGGCATCTGCCTGAACTGGGACGAGACCGAGGCATGGGTCAACGGCAAGGGCGAGGGGACCGCAAACCTCGGCAACTCGATGTCCATCTTCGACCTCAAGTCGTTCCGGGCGTCGCGTGACCACGGCAACACGCCGTTCTACCTCGGTGGATCGGCCTCCTCCGTGGACCACTGCGCACTGCACCCGGATCCCGAGGTGAACGAGGTGTGGATCTCGAACATGAAGGGTTGGGAGACCATCGTGGTCGACCTCAACACCTACACCGTCGAGGCCTACATCCCCACACCGCACTCCGGTGACACCCACGGCATGGCGTTCGTGTGGTACGACAGCGGTTGGGACAGCGGCGTCCTCATGGGCGACATGGGTGGCCCCAAGGCGCAGTCGTTCCAGGACATGGTTCGTGAAAACGCAGAGGCGGCAGCTGCCGCCGGCGGCTGAGCGGATCAAGTCGCAAGTAGCAAGTAGCAAGTAGCAAGTACGAGCGCCCCCGGCGAAAGCCGGGGGCGCTCGTCGTCGCGAGAGGCGCGGTTCCCAAACAGCGGAGCAGTGTCGCGCTGACCTTGCGAAGGCGAAAGGCGATAAGGGCGAGAGGCGGGAGGCGAGAGGCGAAGGGCGAAGGGCGAAAACCGCGTCGACGGCTTCCGAACCCCGGTGCTGTCTGGCCGGAGCCGGAGCCGCTCCTGCGGATGGCGGATGGCGGATGGCGGATGGCGGATGGCGGAAGGCGGACGGCGTGGGACCTGTCTGGCCGGAGCCGGAGCTGGAGCTGGAGCCGCTCCTGCGGACAAGGCTGAGCCCCTCAAGGGACGCCTGCGGTCCGTCGATACCTCAACTGGTGTCTTCATCCGAGGTGACCTTGGCCGGGTTCAACGACGACCTCGAGCTGCAGCGGCTCTTCGCCGGGGAGATCGAGGAGCGATCTACACGTCTCGTCGGCGGTGCAGCGCGTCTCGCCGAGGACGCGTCCAACGACGACGGTTTCTTCGGCGACATGGTGCGCGAGGGTCACACCATCAAGGGCACCGCACGGATGATGGGCTACAGCGCCGTGTCCGACGCCGGGAAGCTGCTCGAAGACATCTGGCGGTCGCTACGAGAGGGCGAGATCGAGCCCGACCCGGTGATCTCGGCTTCCTTGGAGCGGCTCGCCACGGAATTGAATGGGGCGGTGTTCGCCGACCCCGCAACCGGTACGCCGGGACTCGCCGCCGGCATGCGCCACCTCCGGCGCGCCCTCACGATGGACCGTCTTGCCATAGAGGAGCTCACTCCGGAGCGGAGCGACGCACGTGGCGACTACGGCGACCTGGGCGGCCTCCTCGGCAGCCTCGATTCGTGGGCCTTCGGAGAGAACACGCGGGTGAATGCGGCCGGCCTGTTCCGGCTCATCAATGAGGTCTGCTCGCTGCGGGTGGACGCCGAGGCAGTCGTCGCCGCCGTCGGTGATGTGACCCGCAGTCTCGACGACCCCGCGGCGTTGGAAGGAGCACTGGTCCGGCTCGGCGCGATGGTTTCGGGGACCGAGAAGGCGGTGATCGACCTGCAAACCAGAGCGGTCGACCTCGCGGCTGCTCCCCTGAGCGAGATCACCGGCACCTTTCCGCAGCTGGTGCGGTACGTGTCCCGCAAGGCCGGCAAGGAGATCCGCCTCGAACTGGTCGGAGATCAGCACACGGCCGACCGCCAGGTGCTCGAGCGGCTGTCCGATGCGCTCCGTCATCTCCTCGTCAACGCGGTGGAGCACGGGATCGAGGATCCGGAGGAGCGAGTCGCCGCGGGAAAGCCGAGGACCGCGACGATCGCCCTTCGCGTCGAAGCGGCCGACCACCGGATGTCCATCGTCGTCGAGGACGACGGGCAGGGGATCGACTGGGCGGCGGTCAAGGAGGCCGCAGTTCGGCGAGGCCTGCTTCCCCAGGGCGAGCCGGCGGACACCGAGGCGCTGCGGGCACTCCTCTTCGCCCCCAACTTCTCGACGACCGAACCCGGTGAGCTCGTTGGCGACGGGCAGGGCCTCGCCGTCGTCGCCGAGACCATCGAGTCGCTCCACGGCAGCCTGACCCTCGAGACCGAGCCGGGCAAGGGCACCCGCGTGGCCATCACCGTGCCGACGAGCCGGGCGCTCCAAGATGCCGTCCTCATCGTGGCGGCCGGCCAGACCTGGGGGATTCCTGAACTTGCCGTCCTCGACCGCCTGTCGCTCGATTCGGTGGCGCTCCTCGAGACGCCGCAGCGCACCGAGATGACCTGGCAGGGGGCAACAGTGCCGGTCGCCTCCTTTGCCGAGGCCGTAGGGCTGAGGGAGACGGGCGAGCTGACCAGGGTTCTCATCGTATCCAGCCCCGTCGGACCGGTTGGTTTCATGGTCGTAGACGAGATCGGGCGCCGGCAGGTGGCGGCCCGCGAGCTGGGACCGGTTCTCGACGGCGTCCCCCACCTCACCGGCGCGGCGCTACTCGGTGGCGGCAACGTCGTCGTGCTCGTCGATCCCAGCCGCCTCGCCGAGCGGGCTCGGGCGGTGCGCAACACGGTGGGTCCGCGCCGCCGGGTCCTCGTGATCGACGACTCGCGGGGCGCCCGTCAGGTCGTCGGCGGCGCACTCGGTTCGGCCGGTTTCGAGGTGGACCTGGCCGGGAGCCCGACCGAAGCGCTGTCGGTGCTCGCCGAGCAGGACTTCGATGCCATCGTGATGGACTACGTGCTCCCGACAATGGACGGCGCCACGCTCGCCGGTCGGGTGCGCGACCTGGGGATCGAGGTCCCGATCGTCATGCTCTCCGGGGCGGCGACCGCCGAGGATCAGAGCCGTGCATTGGAGGCGGGGGCCGACGCCTATCTCGACAAGGACGACGTCCGCCAGGGCGCGCTGGCTGCGCTGATCGACGATCTGATCGGGAAGTCGTAGCCGCTGAGCCCTCAAGAACGGCTCACTGATCTCTGATCTTGTCGTGGAGCGGGCTTCTGAAGCGCGGTGACACGACCGTGCCCGCCAGCCAGGCTTCGAGCTCGGCTGCCCGGCCTGCAATCTCGGCCCGTCGCTCCCGTCCAATGTCAGTGAGTACCTCCCAGGCGACCTCGCCCGTCTTGCGCTGGGCCCAGCCACCCACGACCCGGCCGTCGATCCAGACCGTGGGGCCGGCGTTGCCGTTGCGGTCGAACAGGTCGGGCTCATGGTCACCGAGGTACCAGGCCCTCTCCTTCCAGCCCATCGTGGTGGGGTCGAGGGCAGGGAGGAAGCGGACGGTCCCCTCCAGCGCCTGGAGCGGGCCGTCGTCCCCCGGTGCGACCCATGCCGGCCCGGACTCCACCGCGACGCTCGTGGCTCCGCTGTCGGCGAGGGCACGGCGGGTGGCCGCCTTCGTCCAGCCCGCCCACCAGGCGATGTCGATCTCGGTCCCGGGACCGAACGAACGGAGCCAGGCGCCGACCAGGTCGGCCCGCGCCCTTCCCGGGTCGAGCCTCTCGAGATCCCCGTCCAGCCAGGCATCCATGGTGGTCCACCGGTACATCCCGCTGACCCACGATCCCCGCGGCCGGGTACGGATCACCTTGCCCTCTGTGGAGAGGAGAAAGAGCATCCGGGTGACCATCCCCACCGTCGTCAGCACCGATCCATCGCGCTTGTAGAAGGTGATCTTCTCGGCGAGCTCCGGCACGGCCTTGGCGAGCTCGGCTCCCGTGGCCTCTCCGGCCTCCTGAAGCGCCTCCAGCGTCTTCCGCTCGGCGGTTCGCACCCATCGAGCCCCGTCCTGGGCGATGCCGCCCTCCTCGACCATGCGCGCCGTGCGGGTTCGCTCCCGGGTCATGTGCGTACGGGTGCAGGCCTCGTGGATCGTGGCTGCGAATCCCCCGGGTACGACCCACAGGGTGCGCCGCATCCCCACGATCCGGAGCAGGGAACGCTCGTCGTACAGGGCACGATCGAGGTCATCCCGCGAGAAGGTCGGGATCCGGGCGTGTGCCGATAGGTAGACGGTGGCCGGGTCGGTGGAGTGCAGAGCCACCAACCCGCCCGCCATCTCCTCCACGCTCGACGCCGGCGCCGACAGGAAATGCCGCCACGCCAGCCGGGCGCGTCGTTCCTCGTCGGTGATGAGACGCATAGGCCGACACCCTATCGCCGGCTTCCTTCCTGCCAATTGCCAATCCCAATCGCCAATCGCCTTCCTGAATCACATCCTCGTAAGTCACCCCGCAAACCCCGACCTACAATCCTGCGAATGCCCGAGTCGGACCTCTTCGAGGAGTTGAACCCCTCGCAGCGTGAGGCGGTCGCCGCCACCGAGGGGCCAGTGCTGGTGGTTGCCGGCGCCGGCTCGGGGAAGACGCGGGTGCTCACGCACCGGGTGGCGCACCTGATCCGCGATCTCGGCGTGTCGCCCTACTCGATCCTGGCCATCACCTTCACCAACAAGGCCGCCAACGAGATGAAGGAGCGCGTCGGCCGTCTCGTCGGGGGCGTCTCGCGGGGGATGTGGGTGTCGACGTTCCACTCGGCGTGTGTCCGCATCCTGCGCCGTGACGCATCCGTGCTCGGGTACAAATCGGCCTTCACCATCTACGACGACCTCGATTCCCGTCGCCTGGTCGAGTGGTGTGTACGCGATCTCGACCTCGATCCCAAGCGGTTTCCGCCCAAGGGGATCCGGGCGGCGATAAGCAACGCCAAGAACGAACTGGTCGACTACGAGTCGTTTGCCGCCCAGGGAACCGGCCTCTACCACGACAAGGTCTCCGACGTGTATCGCCTGTATCAGCAGCGCCTCCTCGAGGCCTCGGCGATGGACTTCGACGACCTCCTGATGATCACTGTCGAGCTGTTCGGAGCGTTCCCCAAGGTGCTCGAGCACTATCAGAGCCGCTTCGAGTACATCCTCGTGGACGAGTACCAGGACACGAACCGCGCCCAGTACCGGCTCGTCCAACTCCTTGCCGGCAAGCACCGCAACCTCTGCGTGGTCGGCGACTCGGATCAGAGCATCTACGCCTTCCGGGGCGCCGACATCCGCAACATCCTCGAATTCGAGCGTGATTACCCCGATGCGCGGGTGATCGTCCTGGATCGCAACTACCGGTCGACGCAGACGATCCTCGATGCTGCCAACGCGGTGATCGGCAACAACACCGGTCGCAAGCCCAAGCACCTGTGGACCGACCTCGGCACCGGCGATCCGGTGACCGTCTACCGGGCAGAGGACGAGCACGACGAGGCCGCCTTCATCGCCGAACACCTGGGGGCACTGGAGGATGACGGGCTGAGGCTGTCGGACTCAGCGATCTTCTATCGCACCCACGCCCAGGCGCGCGTGCTGGAAGAGGTGCTGGTGCGGTACGGCGTGCCGTATCAGGTGATAGGCGGCCCCAAGTTCTACGACCGCCGCGAGGTGAAGGACGTGATGGCCTATCTGAAGGCGATCGTCAATCCTGCCGACCCGGTGGCGATGAAGCGGATCGTGAACGTCCCCAAGCGAGGCATCGGTGACACGTCGGTAGGACATGTCGACCGCATCGCCGAGGCCGAGGGCATCTCGTTCTACGACGCGTTGACGCGTGCAGGCGGCAATCCCCGGCTCACGCCCAGGGCGGCGAACAGCATCGCCGAATTCGTGGCGCTGATGAACCTTCTGGTCGGCGCCGCCGCCGACGGGCCTCGTGCCGCGCTCCAAGCGGTGCTCGACGACACCGGGTATGTCGACGACCTGGAACGCGAGGGCAGCATCGAGGCGCTGAGCCGGGTGGAGAACCTCAAGGAGCTGCTGTCGGTGGCCACCGAGTTCGAGGAGTCGGGACCGCTGGCGGATCTGGGCGAGGAGCGCTGGGAGGGCCTCGACGGAATGCGCCGCCTCGAGCTCTTCCTCGAGACGACTGCTCTCGTCTCGGATGTCGACGCTCTGGAGGAGTCGGGCGCCGTGACGATGATGACGCTCCACAACGCCAAGGGCTTGGAGTTTCCCGTCGTGTTCATCGCCGGCCTCGAGGAGGGGGTATTCCCTCACATGCGCAGCCTGGGCGATCCCGCTCAACTCGAGGAGGAGCGCCGTCTGGCGTATGTCGGCATCACCCGGGCGAAGCGCCGGCTGTTTCTGACGCACGCCACCACGAGGAATCTCTTTGGGGCGACCAACTACAACTCGCCCAGCAGGTTCTTCGGCGAGATCCCGGACTCCCTCATGATCGAGGCCGACAAGCGGGTGCGCCGGCCCGATCGCGAGGCCACCGCGCCGCGCCCGACGCTTGGCGGAGCCGACATCGATCGCGGGGACCGGATCCGGCATCGGCAGTGGGGACTCGGTACCGTCGTCTCCGTGGACGGAGCGGGTGACCGGGCCGAGGCGATCGTGCGTTTCGATGAGGCGGGAGAAAAGCGCCTCCTTCTGGCGTGGGCGCCCCTGGAGCCGGCATGACCCTTCCCCTCGACGAGGCGCTGGTCCGGCTGGCCGTAGCGGCGTTCCTCTCAGGCTTGATCGGGTTCGAGCGTGAAGTCGCCCAGAAGGCAGCCGGCCTGCGCACTCACATGCTGGTGGGCCTCGGGTCGGCGCTCTTCAGCCTGCTCAGCATGGAGGCGTTCCCCGGTTCCGACCCGGCGCGGGTCGCGGCTCAGGTGGTCACCGGCATCGGTTTCCTCGGAGCGGGCGCGATCTTCCGCCACGGCTTCACGGTCCGCGGGCTGACCACGGCTGCCGGGCTGTGGTCGGTGGCGGCCGTGGGGATGGCCGCCGGGATCGGCGAGTGGCAAGTCGCCCTTTTGGCTACAGGCCTTGCCGTCGTCGTCCTCTACGTGGTCGGGGTGACCCAGTGGCTGCTCCGCGGCCGCCGCGGTGAGGCGACCACAGTGCTCGTGATGCGAATGAGTGATCCCTCCACAGTGGCCCAGGCGTCCGATGCGGCTCGGCGCCTCGTCGCTCCCGGCGGCGAGGTGGTCATCCACGAGATCGCTGTCGACAAGGCCAGCATCCAGGTGACGGTGGAGCCGGCCCAGGCCGACGAAGTGATCGTGCGGTTGCGAGCCCTCGGCGGAGTGGAGAGAGTGACCCGGGTGGACGGGTAGAACGTTGAACGATGCCGGGCGCGAAGCCCTTCCACACCCTCGCTAACCTCGGTCGCCCATGTCCCGCCGCATTCTCATCGCAAAGCCGGGGCTCGACGGCCATGACCGCGGGGCCAAGGTGATTGCCCGCGCGCTGCGCGACGCCGGGTGTGAGATCGTCTACTCGGGCCTGCATCAGACGCCGGAGCAGATCGTGGAGACCGCCCTCCAGGAGGACGTCGCCGGCATCGGGCTGTCCGTCCTCTCCGGTGCCCACATGACCCTCTTCCCCCGGGTCGTGGAGATCCTCCGGGAGCACGATGCCGGAGACATCGTGGTGTTCGGCGGGGGCATCATCCCGTCCGAGGACATCGCCGCCCTCAAGGAGGCCGGCCTGGCGGAGATATTCACGCCGGGCACCCCCCTCGCCACCGTGGTCGGGTGGGTCGACGAGCACATCCAGGATCGGTGAGCCGTGGATCTGTTCGAGTACCAGGGCAAGGAGCTGTTCGCCCGCGCCGGCGTGTCGGTCCCGGAGGGGCGTGTGGCCACGACGCCCGCCGAGGCCCGTGCCGCCGCCGAGGAGCTCGGGGGCCGCGTCGTCGTCAAGGCGCAGGTGCAGGTAGGAGGCCGCGGTAAGGCTGGTGGCATCAAGCTCTCCGAGGGCCCCGACGAGGCCGAGGCGCACGCCGCCGCCATCCTCGGCATGGACATCAAGGGCCATGTCGTGCACCGCCTCTGGATCGAGAAGGCCTCTGATATCGTGGCCGAGTACTACGCGTCGTTCACTCTCGACCGCGCCGCCAAGAAGCACCTCGCGATGGTGTCGGCCCGCGGCGGGATGGACATCGAGGCGGTGGCCGCAGAGGATCCGGACGCCGTGGTTGGCCTCCACATCGACCCGGTTATCGGGCTCACCAACTGGCAGGCGTCGGAATTGGTCTACCGGGCGGGGCTCGACCGGGGGGCGGCCCGCAAGGCGGCTGCCGCGCTGCGGTCGCTCTACGGGGCCTTCGTGAGCCTCGACTGCGACCTGGTCGAGGTCAATCCGCTCATTCTCACCGGGGACGGCGACATCGTCGCCCTCGACGCCAAGGTGACCCTCGATTCGAACGCCTTCTTCCGGCATCCGGACTTCGAGGCATTTCGCGAGGCCTTCACGGTCGACCCCATCGAGGCCCTGGCCCGCGAGCGTGACCTCAATTTCATCAAGCTCGACGGGTCGGTGGGGATCGTCGGCAACGGCGCCGGACTCGTCATGTCCACCCTCGACCTGGTCTCCCTCGTCGGCGGCAAGGCCGCCAACTTCCTCGACGTGGGGGGCGGCGCCGGCGAGGAGACCATGAGGAATGCCCTCGAAGTGCTCACCCACGACCCCTCGGTGAGGTCGGTGTTGATCAACATCTTCGGCGGCATCACCCGGTGCGATCAGGTGACCGGGGGGATCATCGGGGCTGCGGGCACGCTGGACCTCCCGTGGCCGCTGGTGGTGCGTCTCGACGGCACCAATGCCGAGGAGGCGCGGGCGATGCTCGCCGAGGTGGCATCGGATCGGATCGTCCCCGCGGCGACGATGCGCGAGGCCGCGGAGAAGGCCGTCCTCCTGGCCGCGGAGGACTGAGGATGAGACCCGTCGCCCGTCGCCCGTCACCCGACGCCCGCCAGATACGCGTCGGGCGTTGCCAATCGCCAATCGCCAATCGCCAATCGTGGCCGAGCGAAGCGAGGCCCTGAATGGCCATCTACATCGACGAGTCGACGCGGCTGGTGGTGCAGGGCCTGACCGGATCACAGGGACAGTTCCACGGGTTTCGCAACAAGGCATACGGCACGAATCTCGTCGCCGGCGTGACCCCGGGGAAAGGGGGCACCGACCTCGGCGGCGTCCCCATCTTCGACACGGTGTCGGAGGCGGTGGAGAAGACGGGTGCGAACACCGCGATGACCTTCGTGCCGCCGGCCTTCGCCGCCGACGGGATCCTCGAGGCCGGCGCCGCCGACGGGATCGACCTGATCGTGGCGATCACGGAGGGAATACCCGCCCAGGACGAAGCCCGGGTCTACAACTACATCATGCAGACGAGCCGGACTCCGCTCATCGGCCCCAACTGCCCGGGGCTCATCTCGCCCGGGAAGTGCAACGTCGGGATCACCCCCGGTGAGATCACGATGCCCGGCCCCGTGGGGGTGGTGTCGCGCTCGGGGACGCTCACATATCAGGCGATCCACGAGTTGACGATGCGGGGGCTGGGGCAGTCCACCTGTGTCGGCATCGGCGGCGACCCCGTGCCGGGCACCAGCTTTGTGGGTGTGCTCGAGCGCTTCGAGGCCGACCCGGAGACGCGGGCGATCGTGCTCATCGGGGAGATCGGGGGGAGTGCCGAAGAGGACGCAGCCAGGTTCATCAGAGAGTCGGTCACCAAGCCAGTGGTCGGATACATCGCCGGCGTCACCGCACCGCCGGGGAAGAAGATGGGCCACGCCGGGGCGATCATCAGCGGTACGAGCGGCACCGCGGCGGCCAAGATGGAGGCGCTCAGCGCCGCGGGAGTCACCGTGCTCGATGACCCGACGGCGATTGGCGAAGCGGTGGCCTCGCTGCTCTGAGCGGATCGATCGCAGGCAACCCCAGGTCATCAGGCGACTAGAAGCCAGTCTGGATTGCGGGCGAACGCCGCGCTCGACAGCAGGCACACCGGGGCCAGGCAACCGTCCGGACCGCAGAGGGTATCGTCGGATCCATGCCGCCCCCCCTCCGGACCTGGCCCACCGCGGGACCACTCATCCTCGGGATCGCCGGAGGCTCCGGATCCGGCAAGACCACGATCGCCGAGTCGATCGTCGCTGAAATCGGGGCCGATCGCGTCGAGCTCATCCAGCACGATTCCTATTACCGCGATCTGACCCGGCTGCCTCTGGAGCAGCGGTCGAGGGTCAACTACGACCATCCGGACTCGCTCGAGACCGACTTGCTGGTGAAGCATCTCGAGACCCTGCTCGCCGGCAACCAGATCGACCGCCCGGTCTACGACTTCTCGGTCCACAACCGCGCCCCCGATACGGTGCTCGTGGAACCCAAGCCCGTGGTGATCGTCGAGGGGATCCTCGTCCTCTACGAGTCGGCGCTACGCGATCTGATGGATCTCAAGGTCTATGTGGACACCGATGCCGACATTCGCATCGTCCGCCGCCTGCGCAGGGACATCGAGGAGCGGGGGAGAACCTTCGATTCGGTGAGCAGGCAATACCTCGAGACTGTGCGCCCGATGCACCTTCAGTTCGTGGAGCCGTCGAAGCGATACGCGGACATCGTCATCCCCGAGGGCTACAACCTGGGGGCGGTCGGAACCGTGATCTCGATGATCCGCGAGGTGCTGCGGAAGCCCTGAGCAGGATCAGGACGCGACCGAGGGGCCGCCGTTCGGAGAACGCTCGGCCCCTCGCTGACTCTTCCTAGAAGCTGGGCTCGCTGGGCTCGCTGGGCTCGCTGGGCTCGCTGGGCTCGCTGGGCTCGCTGGGCTCGCTGGGCTCGCTGGGCTCGCTGGGCTCGCTGGGCTCGCTGGGCTCGCTGGGCTCGCTGGGCTCGCTGGGCGCCGAGATGCTCTCGACTGTCGGCTCGCTCGGCTCGGAGAGGATCGTGTCCTCGGCGGTCAGCACGCTCTCGAAGTCGAACGCCACGGGCAGCCCGTCGGCCACCCGCTGGTAGAAGTCTGCATCATCGGCGCTGATATTCGACTCGCCGATGAACGGCTGTACGTCTTCGAGCGCCGGTAGGGCGTCATTGGCGAGGGCGCCCGCTGCCGGCACCAATATGGCGCCGGCGGCCATCGTCCCGGATACGACTCTCCATCCGCGTCTTACGACCATTCCGTGTTCCTCCTCTGACTCGCCGCAGTGCGAGCCGACGGTGTCTGTTCGGTATCGGCATCACCCGACATCGGTCTTGAACGCCGATTCGACGTATCGCTCCGCCTCGCCGATGCGACGAAGCGTCTCGGTACGCCACTCCGGTGCTTGTATCCGGAAGGGACCCATGGCGAAACCCAGAATTGCAGCAGCCGTCCGCAGCCGCAGCGACTTCGGCTGGACGATCTCCTCGAACCGCCTCGCCGACACCTCACGGTAGGCGAGCACCGCCGTCCTGTGTGATCCCGGTGTGGCAAGGCAGCTGACCTGGGCGAGCAGCATCGCCAGGTCGTCGGCGCGAGTACCCGTGCCCACGGTGTCGATGTCAACGAGCCGGAGAACTCCCTCGTCGACCAGTAGCTGTGACGTGTGGAAGTCGCGGTGCGCGGTCATTGATGGCTCGTCGGGTGCGCGCATCACGGCCGCGGCGACGGCCGTCACCTTCTTGGCCGCCTCGGGAAGAAGCCTGGAGAGGGTGGCGGCATGGTCCGGCGCTCGCACCACGGGAGGCAGTCGTGGCCGGGTGTCCACGGCGCACCCCGCGAGCAGATCGAGCAGCCGGATCAGGTCATCAGGGCCGGCTACGCCGGTCGGGCGACCTCTGAGGAGCGATGCTGCGACGGACGACCCGGGAACGGCCTCGAGCACCACGATTCCAAGGCGCCGATCCCACCCGTGACTTCGTGGGATCGGGAGCTTGGGAGCCAGCGCCCGGTGGAGGGTCTGGAGTTCTTCCACGCGCTTGGGGCGCACGATCTTGGCGAAGAGCCGCTGGGCCCGTGTCCGAATCTCCACCACTGCTCGCCGGCCGGGCTGGTATGCGCGTAACTGGACCGTCGACGGGCCGTCGTAGATTCCCAACTCTCTCAGGAGTGTCTCGAGGGAGCCTGTTTCGAGCACCACCGGAAGCCCAGGGAGTGCCGGGTCGTCGGGAAAGCGCCACAGGGCAACCTCCCCGGCGTCACTGGCCAGCCTGAGCCCGCCGTCTGGAACGTCGTCACCGTGCATGACAGTGAGCAACACCTCTTCCGGCTCGCCCGCGATCGCGACCGCGTAGCGCGCGGTGATCAGCTTTTCCGGCCGGTAGGTGACACCGATCAAGCGCAGGTTTCCGATGTCGGACGGGGCCAGTGCGGTGGCGAGCAGCGGCCGCGCTCGGTGCAGGTCGAGGAGGTCCGACATAAGCGGTAGCCGAGGATCCTGGGGCGGGGACATCGTCCTCTCGTGACGTCGCGGTGGCACCCTAACCTTCGGCTTCTGGGGCGCGCACCGACGAAGGGTGACCCATGACCGCTCGCATACTCTCCGGCACCGAGGCCGCCGCCGCGTGGCGCGCCGAGATCGCCGGGAGGGTGGGTTTCCTAGCGGCGGATGGCAAGAGGGTCGGCTTGGCCACACTCCTCGTCGGGGACGACCCGGCGTCGGCGGTGTACGTCCGTAACAAGCACAAGGCGGCCGAGGCCGCCGGCATGCGGTCATTCGATCACCGCCTCCCGGCCACCGCGACCCAGGGGGAGGTGGAGGGGCTCGTCCAGCGGCTCAACGAGGACGAGGCGATCGACGGCTATATCGTCCAACTGCCCTTGCCGAACCACCTCGATCCGGGCCGGGTTCTTGTCGGCATGGACCCGGCAAAGGACGCCGACGGTCTCCATCCGGTGAATCTGGGCAGGATGGTCCTCGATGTCCCGGCGCCGAGGCCGGCGACGCCCACGGGGATCCTCAGGCTGCTCGACCATTACGGGATAGCCACGCGGGGGATGACGGCGGTCGTTGTGGGCCGCTCCACCCTGGTGGGGCGCCCTCTGTCGGTGATGCTCGGCTCGAAGGGGCGCGATGCCACGGTCACCGTCGCCCACACCGGGACTGCGGACCTCGTCGAAGTCACCACCGGCGCCGATCTGTTGTTCGTCGCCGCCGGGCGTGCCGGGCTCATCACCGGTGCCCATGTGAAGCCGGGCGCCTTCGTCGTCGATGCCGGCACCAACTCGGTCGACGGCCACCTCGTCGGGGATGCAGTGTTCGACGAGGTCGTGGAAGTCGCCGCCGGCGTCACGCCCGTACCCGGTGGGGTCGGCCCGATGACGATCGCCGGCCTGCTCAATAACACGGTGCTGCTCGCCGAGGGGGCCTTCTGAGAGATGGCAGAGAGCGGGGTTAGGCCTGCCACCTGCCTCCCGCAACCACGGTCCACTCGCCACCCGCGATAATCCGTCCCGTCCGCCCATACGAGGAACCAAATGCCCGCCAAGATCACCATGGGAGGCGCCGGCCTGTCGGTGCCCGACGAGCCGATCATCCCGTTCATCGAGGGTGACGGCATCGGACCCGACATCTGGGCCGCCGCCAGCCGGGTCTTCGACGCAGCGGTGGAGCGCGCCTATGGCGAGGGGCGGAGCATCGCCTGGGTGGAGGTGCTCGCCGGGCAGAAGGGTTTCGACGAAACCGGTGAGTGGCTCCCGGAGGCCACCATCGAGTCGTTGCGGGAACACGTCGTCGGCATCAAGGGCCCGCTCACGACCCCCGTCGGCGGCGGCATCAGGAGTCTGAACGTCGCCATCCGTCAGATCATGGACCTCTACGCCTGCGTGCGGCCGGTGCGCTGGTATCGCGGCGTTCCCTCCCCCGTACGCCATCCGGAGAAGATCGACATGGTGATCTTCCGCGAGAACACCGAGGACGTGTACGCCGGGTTGGAAGTGGCGGCCGGCAGCCCCGAGGTGAAGCGCCTGCTCGAGTTCCTCGAAGCCGAGTTTGGATGGGAGATCCGGGGCGACAGTGGCATCGGGGTCAAGCCCATCTCCGAGACCGGCACCAAGCGGTTGGTCCGAGCCGCGATCCGCCACACCCTCGCCAACAAGCGCCGCTCGGTGACACTCGTGCACAAGGGCAACATCATGAAGTTCACCGAGGGGGCGTTTCGCAACTGGGGGTATGAGGTCGCCAAGGAGGAGTTCGGCGACCGCACGGTCTCCTGGGAGGAGTGCGGTGGGGATCCCGGCGACCGCATGCTGATCAAGGACGTCATCGCCGATGCCTTCCTGCAGCAGATCCTGACCAGGGCCGACGAGTACGACGTGATCGCCACGATGAACCTCAACGGCGACTACATCAGCGATGCCCTTGCCGCGCAAGTGGGTGGCATCGGGATCGCCCCCGGGGCGAACATCAATTACGACACCGGGCACGCGGTCTTCGAGGCCACTCACGGTACGGCGCCCAAGTACGCCGGACAGGACAAGGTGAATCCTGGGTCCCTGATGCTCTCCGGCGCTCTCATGCTGCGCTACATCGGATGGGACGACGCCGCCGACCGGATAGAACACGGGATCGAGGCCGCCATCGCCGACGAGGTGGTGACCTACGACTTCGCTCGGATGATGGAGAGCCCCACCGAGGTGCCGACGAGCGGCTTTGCCGACGCCGTTATCGAGCGGCTGTGAGTTCCGTTGCCCGGCGCCCGTTGCCCGTTGCCCGTGCCGGATTGGACCTATGCCGGACGTTGATCGACCTGTAGGACCCGACAGCCTTAGGCCCACCGTGCTCTTCCTGTGCGTGCACAACGCCGGGCGATCGCAGATGGCCGCCGGCTGGCTCCGCCACCTGGCCGGGGATAGGGTCGCGGTGCGGTCCGGCGGATCCGAGCCGGCCGATGCCGTCAACCGCGTTGCCGTCGCCGTCATGGCGGAAGTCGCTATCGACATCGCCGGTGACCCTCCGCGGCGTTGGACCCAAAGTGATGTCGGGCAGGCCGACGTCGTGGTCACGATGGGATGCGGCGATGAGTGCCCGGTGATCCCGGGCCGCCGCTATGAGGACTGGGACCTTCGGGATCCCTCAGGGGAACCCATCGAGGTGGTCAGGCAGATCAGAGACGAGATCGAGGCACGGGTGCGGAGGCTGATCACAAGCCTCGGGGCGTGACCCCGGGACGAGCCTGTTTGCTGACCTCGTGAGCAGCGGTCTTCTGCCCCTGATCCGGCCCATCCACGGCCCATTACGCTCACCCCAAAGCACCCAGCGGAGGCCGTGAATGACGAAAGTGACCGTGGTCGGAGCGGGCAAGTACGGCTCGACGACCGCCCAGCGCCTCGCCGAGACCGATCTCGCCGATGAGATCGTGATGACCGACATCGTCGAGGGGCTGCCTCAGGGGCTGGCGCTCGACCTGAACCAGTCCCGGCCGCTCGAGGGCTACCGAACGAGGGTCATCGGCACCAACGACTACGCCGACACCGCAGGGAGCGACGTCGTCGTCATCACCGCCGGGCTGCCCCGCAAGCCGGGTATGAGCCGCATGGACCTGCTCGAGGTCAATGCCAGGATCATAAAGGATGTCACCCAGCAGATCACGGCGGCGTCGCCCGACGCGGTGCTCATCGTGGTCACGAACCCGCTCGATCACATGACAACGCTCGCCGCCGAGGTCTCGGGCTTCCCGCGGTCCCGGGTGATGGGGCAGGCGGGCAATCTCGACAGTGCCCGCTTCGCCCACTTCATCGCCGAGCGCACCGGAGCGGACATCCTGGGGGTCGAGGCGCTCACGCTGGGGAGCCACGGTGAGACGATGGTCCCGGTGCCCTCGCAATGCCGCGTCGCCGGGAAGCCGCTCACGGAGGCCCTCGACGCCGCCGCGATCGACGAGTTGGTCGCCCGGACCCGGGACGGCGGCGCCGAGATCGTGGCCCTGCTCAAGACGGGGAGCGCCTACTACGCGCCGTCATCGGCCGCGGCGAAGATGGTCCGCGCCGTCCTCGAGGACTCCGGCGAGGTCATGCCGGTCTGCGCCTGGACGGCCGGCGAGTACGGCGTGTCCGACGTCTACCTCGGCGTGCCCGCTCGCATCGGCGCCGGGGGCGTGACCGAGATCGTCGAGCTTCCTCTCACCGACGATGAGCTGGCCGGGCTTCAGGCGGCCGGCGGCGCGGTCAAGGAGAAGGTGGCGGAGCTGCATTCGCTCGACTTGGGCTGATGGCGCTTGGGGGTCTCGGGCTATGGGCGAAGGCCAGCGGCAGGCCGCGTGCCCCGGGTGTTGACGGGGTGAGCCGTCTTCCGAAGCGGTGGCTTCGAAGGCTGATCCATTACAAATCAACGATTTCGCGTACCGAATGTCCTATGTTGTCGTGCGAACGGCTAGAGTCACATCGATGTGATTCCCTCTGAAGGAGGAACGCAAATGAACAAGAAGGAGCTCGGCGACGCCGTAGGAGCGTCGTTCGGAGGCTCGAAGGCGATGGGTGGCGCGGCCGTCGATGCCGTGTTCGACACGATCGCCAAGGCGCTCGCCAGGGGCGATGACGTCCAGGTCGCAGGTTTCGGCAAGTTCGAGGTCCGGCAACGGTCGGCCCGCACGGGTCGCAACCCGCGTACCGGCGAGCCCGTACAGATTGCCGCGAGCAAGGCCCCGGCCTTCAAGGCCGCCAAGGGCCTCAAGGACCAGGTCAACCACTGATCGATCGAGATCCAACGATTGAGGGGCGCCCTGCCGGGCGCCCCTCAATCATTCCTGGCCCACTCTCCTGGCCAATTGCCTCTTGCCTCTTGCCAATTGCCAATTGCGGGAGGCCGCCGAGAGGCGGCCGACCTAATACTCGACCTCTACCCCAGAGGCGGCATCGGCGAAGGCGTTGAAGACCCCCTGATTCATCATGATCTTCGCCATGTTGCCGCTGACCTTCAGCTTTCCCGACATGAACGCCATCTGGGTGTTCATCTCACCCGTCGACACCGCCACCGCCGTCTCGTAGCTGTTCGAAATGGTGGCATCGGGGGTCTCGGCGTCGCCCGGCGATGCCTCGAGCGAACCGGACTGGATCTTGAAGTAATAACGCTTCTCGGTGCCGTCGGGAGCGTCCGGGACCTCGAACTGGAGGGTGAGGTCGACGTTGGCGATTGCCCTCTTGAAGCCCTCGTGGGCGTTCACCGTGTCGTTGAGGTCCTGGAGCCAGTCGGTGCTGAGGAATTTGGCCAACGCGGGGTCCTTTCTCGTTGCGGGGCGGAGGATAACCGGAAGAGGGTCTCGCTCCGCTCGACCCGCAATTGGCAATTGGCAGGTGGCGCGTGTGAGAGTGTCCGCTTGCTGCTGGCATGCCGATCTGCGCCTTTCAGACGAGAGCCGCTTCGGTCAGGGCGCGGTCGATCTCCCGTCTCGCCTTCGCCCCGGGCGTGACGAGGGGGCGGCGCGGGGGTCCCGTGACCAGGCCCGTCCTCGCCGCGGCGTACTTGACTCCGGCCACGCCGTGGCGCTCCACGGCGCCCGCCAGGGCCCGCAGCCGCTCCTGGGCGTTGGCTGCCGATGCCACCGACTTCTTCGAGAGCTCGACGACCTCTATCACGAGGCGGGGCGCGTAGTTGGCGCTTGCGGTGATCGCCCCCTGGGCGCCCCCGGCCATCGACAGGGCGATCGCCGCGGATGCGCCGCAGTAGACGGCGAACCCCTCGCCGGCGGCCCGGGCGATATGGGAGACCCGTCCCGGGTGGCCACCCGAGTCCTTCATGCCGGCGATGCCCTCGTGGGAGCCGAGTCGTATCGCCGCATCGGCGGGGATCTCGAACGCCGTAACCCGCGGCACGGAGTAGAGGAACACCGGGAGGCTTGATCGCTTTCCCAGATCGGCGAAGAATCGTTCGACGAGGTCCGGGCGGTGCCGCACGAGAGTGGTGGGGGTGAGGGCGAGCACCGCGTCGGCCCCGCCGTCCGCGGCCTCTGCCGACATCGTCACGGCCCCGCGCAGCGATTCCGCGAAGAGACCGACCATGACGAAGGAATCGGGCGCGGCGTCGCGGGCGGCTGCCGCCAGCTTCGACCGCTCGCCGGCCTCGAGGTAGGGGCCCTCGCCCGTCGACCCTCCGATGACGAATCCGCGGATCCCGCTGCTCGCCAGGGTCGCGACATTGTGACCATGCGCCGTCAGGTCGATCGCCCCAACCCGCGCGAACGGAGTGACGATCGCGGGCATGACATCAGGCGGAGTTCGCATTGCGCGAGGGTATCCCGTCGCCCGTCGCCCGTCGCCCGTCGCCCTCTCCGTCACCGCCGAAGACGGCGGTGCCACCTCCCCCGCCGAAGACGGCAGGGGAGGACGCTCCCTTCTTGCGAATTGCGAATTGCGAATTGCGACCTTCGCCACTTCGCCACGCCGCCTCCCACGCGCGAGAATGCACATCCGTGACCACCACCGGGAAGCCCACTAGACCGGCGCCGCTGCCGATTCGCTTCTATCGCTCGGCTCTCGGGAAGAAGTGGGTGATGGCGGTCACGGGAGTGGTCCTCATCGGCTACGTGATCGCCCACCTCATCGGCAATCTCAAGGTGTACCTCGGTGCGGAGGAGATCAACTCGTATGCCGAGGCCCTGCGCGACCTGGGCGGTCATCTGGCCCCTCGCACGAGCCTGCTCTGGCTGATGCGCGGCGGCCTCATTCTCGCATTCGCCCTCCATGTCCATGCGGCATACTCGCTGACCTACACGAACTGGAAGGCCCGCGGTGAAAGATATCGGGAGCGGGATTACTCGGTCGCCGACTACGCCTCGCGCACGATGCGGTGGAGCGGCACCATCGTGCTGCTCTTCATCGTGTTCCATCTCGCCGATCTCACGTGGGGCGCATCGCCCGCTGCCGTCGACGAGTGGGTGCGCGGCGACGTCTACAGCAACCTCATCCTGAGCATGGAGCGCCCGGTGTCCGCGGCCATCTACGTCGTGGCCAACATCGCCCTCGGATTTCACCTCTACCACGGTGTGTGGAGCCTGTTCCAGAGCATCGGGTGGCATCATCCCCAGTTCAACAGCTGGCGACGCCTTCTCGCCTATGCGGTCACCGGCTTCGTTGTCATCGGGAACCTCTCCTTCCCGATCGCGGTCCAGACCGGCCTGCTCGAAGTGGGAGGTTGACGGTGGAGCTCGATTCCAGGGTCCCGGAAGGGCCGCTCGGCGAGAAATGGGACCGCCACCGATTCGAGCTCCCGCTGGTGGCCCCGCCGAACCGCCGGCGCTTCGAGGTGATCGTCGTCGGCACCGGCCTCGCCGGGGCCTCGGCCGCGGCCACCCTCGGCGAGCTCGGCTATCGGGTGAAGGCGTTCACCTACCACGACAGCCCCCGCCGCGCCCACAGCATCTCCGCCCAGGGCGGGATCAATGCGGCCAAGAACTACCGCAGCGATGGCGACAGCGTCTACCGCCTGTTCTACGACACGATCAAGGGCGGGGACTACCGCTCGCGGGAGGCCAACGTCTACCGCCTCGCCGAGGTGAGCAATGCGATCATCGATCAGGCGACGGCGCAGGGCGTCCCCTTTGCCCGCGAGTACGGCGGCCTGCTCGCCAACCGGTCGTTCGGCGGCGTCCAGGTGGCGCGTACCTTCTATGCCCGGGGACAGACGGGCCAACAGTTGCTGCTCGGGGCATATCAGGCGCTCGCGCGCCAGATCGCGGCGGGGACGGTCCGCCAGTACAACCGCAGCGAGATGCTCGAGGTGGTGGTCGTCGAGGGGCGGGCTGCCGGCATCGTGGTGCGCGATCTGGTCACTGGTGAGATCTCTACGCACTCGGCGCACGCGGTCGTGCTGGCCACCGGGGGGTACAGCAACGTCTACTTCCTCTCCACCAACGCCAAGGCGTGCAATGTCACCGCCATCTGGAGGGCTCATCGCAAGGGGGCGCTGTTTGCCAACCCCTGCTTCACCCAGATCCACCCCACCTGCATCCCCCAGAGCGACGAGTTCCAGTCGAAGCTCACCCTGATGTCCGAGTCGCTGCGCAACGACGGGCGTATCTGGGTGCCCAAGGATGTCGACGAGAAGCGGCAACCCGGCGAGATCCCGGAGGCGGACCGCGACTACTTCCTCGAGCGCCAGTACCCCGCCTTCGGGAATCTGGTGCCGCGCGATGTCGCCTCACGGGCGGCCAAGCGAGTAGTCGATCAGGGGAAGGGAGTCGGGCCGCTCGAAAACGGCGTGTATCTCGACTTCGCCGACGCCACCGCCCGCCTGGGACGCGATGCCATCGAGCAGCGTTACGGCAACCTTTTCGAGATGTATGAACGGATCACCGGTGAGGACCCCTATAACCGCCCGATGCGGATCTACCCCGCTCCGCACTACACCATGGGTGGCCTCTGGGTGGATTACGACCTCATGACCACCGTGCCCGGCCTGTACGCAATCGGCGAGGCCAACTTCTCGGATCACGGGGCCAATCGCCTCGGGGCGAGCGCACTCATGCAGGGCCTCGCCGACGGCTATTTCGTGCTCCCCAACACGGTTGCCGGCTACCTCTCGGGGCTCCTCGGCACCGACCCGGTCCCCACCGACCATCCGGTCTTCGCCGAGGCCGTACAGGAAGTGGAGGCCCGCACCCGACGGTTCCTGTCGACCAACGGGTCCCGGACCGTGGACTGGTTCCACCGGGAGCTCGGCAAGATCGTTTGGGAGCACTGCGGGATGACCCGTAACGCGGCGGGCCTCGAAAAGGCACTCTCGGAGATCCCGGCGCTCAGAGCCGAGTTCGAGGCCGATGTCAAGGTGCTGGGGGAGGAGGAGTCGGTCAACCAGTCGCTGGAGAAGGCGGGCCGCGTGGCCGACTTCTTCGAGCTCGCCGAGCTCATGTGCCGCGATGCCCTCGACCGCGAGGAGTCGTGCGGCGGGCATTTCCGTGTCGAGCACCAGACGCCCGAGGGTGAGGCCCTGCGCAACGACGAAGATTACAAGTTCGTCTCCGCCTGGCATTGGAACGGCCCCGGCGCCGAACCGACACTGATCAAGGAGACGCTCGAGTTCGAGAGCGTCGAGCTGAAGACCAGGAGCTACCAGTAATGGACCTGACGCTGAGGGTGTGGCGCCAGAGCGGGCCCGACCGGCCTGGCGAGTTCGAGGAGTACCGGGCCCGCGACATCAGTTCGGACGCCTCCTTTCTGGAGATGCTCGATGTCGTCAACGATCGCCTCACCCTCGAAGGCCGGGAGCCGATCGCCTTCGAGCACGATTGCCGGGAGGGGATCTGCGGCTCGTGTGGCCTGATGATCAACGGGCAGGCACACGGTCCGCAGCGGGGGACAGCCACCTGTCAGCTGCACATGCGGAAGTTCAGCGACGGCGACGTGATCGTGATCGAGCCGTGGCGGGCCGCGGCCTTCCCGGTCATAAAGGACCTCGTGGTCGACCGCTCGGCGTTCGACCGGATCATCGAAGCCGGCGGCTTCATCGGCGTCGACACCGGGAGCGCCCCGGAGGCGAACCTGATCCACGTCCCGCCCGATGTCGCCGAGACGGCGATGGATGCCGCCGTGTGCATCGGGTGCGGGGCATGCGTTGCGGCCTGCCCCAACAGCGCCGCCCAACTCTTCACCGCCGCCAAGGTGTCACATCTCAACCTGCTGCCCCAGGGCCAGCCGGAGCGGTGGCGCCGGGTGCAGGCAATGGTGGAAACGATGGAATCGTTCTTCGGATCGTGCACCAATCACGGCGAGTGCGAGGCGGCCTGCCCCAAGTCGATCTCCATCGACTTCATCGCCGTCATGAACCGCGACTACTTCAAGTCGCAGTGGAAGAATCGGCGGTTCGCGGGGCAGCGTTAGTTTGCCCGAGCCGACTTCGCCGCCTGCGGCGGCGAACAGGCGCTGGTCGGCTCTCCTCCACAGGTGGGGCCCCTGCCCCACCGTGACCGTCCGCGTCGCAGACTGGCTTGGTGCACCTCCTCCGCCCCCAAGGTGCAGGCGTGCCCGGGGAACGGGCAACGGGTAACGGGCAACGATCGCTCGCGCGCGGTGCGCGCGTACGCCACCACCCACCGCATGACCACGATCCGCCATTGACTGCGCGCGGTCCGCGCGCAATAATGACATGAATGTGATTCCAGGAAGAGGGTGACGATGCTCGACGAACTCAGAGCGGCCCTGTCGGTGGGGATGGATCTGTCGTGGCAGGACGGGGCCAATTGCACTGGTGCCAATGCCGACCTCTTTTTCCCCGAGCGTGGTGCGTCGACCCGTACGGCGAAGGCCATCTGTCGCGAATGCCAGGTTCGGGCCGAGTGCCTGGAGTTCGCCATCGTCACCGGTGAGAAATTCGGCATCTGGGGCGGCATGTCGGAGCGCGAGCGCCGCCGCGTCCGCCGCGAACGCCAGATCGCGGCCAGCCGCCGCGCCTCCTGACGGAGGCAGCCCCAGCTCCAGCACCTGCCCCAGCCAGAGGTCGGGCGGCGCAGCCGTGCCGTCTTCGTACAATGATCCCCGAGCGAACCTAAGGGAGTGCACGTGGTCTGGGTGATCGTCGCAGCGGCTGTGGTCGCGATCGTCGTCGTCGTGCTCGCCACCAGGTCGCGGTCGGCATCATCGGCGACACCTTTCGGCGGAGGCATGGTGTCGGTCGAGGTCTCTGATCGGCTGAGGCCGGCGGTTTCGGAGTTCCACGTCGTGGGCGCCGCCGCCCGGGTCCACTTCGAGGTGCCGCTGCCCGATGAGCCGGACGAGGTCCTCGAGGAGCTGCTGGGCCGCGAGGCGGTCGAGGTGGTGCGGGAGAAACGCCATTCGCTGCCGATCGACGACGTCCAGGAGGTTGTCGCACTGGGTCGGCGCGGCGGGAACTGGGCGGTGGCCGCCACGATCTCCCTCGAGACCCCGGGAGAGCTGCCGCCACCCATGCTCCCGGAGCTCCTGCCCCACGGGGGCCGCGACATCGATGTCTTCGACCACATCTCCTCGCTTCCCCAGAGCGCCCCGGGGATCACGGTGCCCCAGAAGGGCGAGGAGCTGCCGGCGTTCGCCTCGGAGGTGAGGCTTCCCGGCGCCGCCGCGGCGGCCCTCCGCTCACAGGGGGTGGATCCGTCCACGGCAACGGGGCCCGAAATCGCACTCGGGCTCATGCGGGCGAGTGGGTATTCGCTCGAGGCCTCGAGCGCCGACACCTATCGAGCCCGCCGTGCCGGGCAGGCCACCTTCATCAGGGTCATCGAGCACTCTGCCGGATCGCATCCGGAATTGGACGAGCACGACATTCGCCGGTTCGTGGTCGACTTCGGGGGCTCCGCGGCGGATCGCGGCCTTCTCGTCTCCGAGAAGTACGCCCCCTTCGAGATCTACGACCGGGAGCGTCGCGACTCGCGGATTCGGTTCGTCACTCGTGAGCGGCTCCCCGGCTTCATCGACGCCCTGGCCATTC
>Ga0326597_10001401_pt1 | contig 39255 bp, 39 predicted proteins | sample RVTome_12_FD_203789 | JGI IMG/M metagenome (GOLD analysis project Ga0326597, IMG submission 203789) | Soil microbial communities from uranium-contaminated site in the Upper Colorado River Basin, Wyoming, United States - RVT100D185 | ecosystem: Environmental > Terrestrial > Soil > Contaminated >... | reverse complement strand
AGCGTCGGCCAACTGAGCGATGATCCCCTCGTCAGCCTGCCAGCCATGGCACGCTGATCAGCCCGGCCCATGCCGGAAAGCGACGGTGACCCACCGTCAGCTACACCACGCCTTGGGACACGATCTTTGAGAAGCTTGAAGCGCGCGCCGAGGAGTGTGTCAACTATCTTCACATTATAGAAAGCGAAATCTTCGCGTACTCATTCGACGAGCCAGGAAAGCTTAAATTGAGGACGCCGGAATACTGGCCGACCGGCGGCGTGGGGCTCGTTCAGGTGAATCTAAGACGCCTGTGGTGAACGAGCGTCGCCTTCATGGCATGCGCGGCCACCTTCTTCATGACCGTAGGCAGCGCGTAGTCCCCGAGCCGCTCGACGGCACACCATACCCCCTCGGCACAGGCTGCGTTCACCTGCGCCGCCATTACCTCGATCTCGAGATGGAAGTGGGTGAATGTATGGCTCACCAGACCGGGCAGCCCGCGCCAGTCGCCAACGACCGGCGCAGCGCGCAATGCCTGCGCCTCGCTCCACGAGCCCTCGCGCCATTCCGTCGACGGAACCTCCATCATGCCGCCGAGCAGGCCCTTTTCCGGCCGCCGGCGCAGCAGCACGGCCCCGTCGCCGCGCACCGCCCAGAACGCCACCCCGCGGCGGGTGGGCTTTTCCGCCCTCGCCGCCCGGCGCGGCAACTCATCGACCATGCCGGCCGCCCGCGCGATGCACGGATCGCGCCACGGGCACAGGGCGCACGCGGCCTTGCGCGGGGTACACACCGTGGCGCCCAGGTCCATCATCGCCTGCGCGAAATCTCCCGGCCGCCCCGTGGAACCGGTGGGAGCCAGGGCGCGGGCGCGGCGCACCAGCTCGGTCCTGGCGGCAGGCAGAGGCGTCGCCACTCCGAACAGCCGCGCGATCACCCGTTCCACGTTTCCGTCCACCGGCATGGCCGGCCGGTCGAAGGCAATGGCGGCGATGGCGGCTGCGGTATAGGCGCCGACGCCCGGCAGACGCAGCAACGCGGCCTCGTCATCGGGGAAACGGCCGCCGAGTTCGCCGCTCACCACCCTTGCCGCACGATGCAGATTGCGCGCCCGCGCGTAATAGCCGAGTCCCGCCCAGCCGTGCAGCACCGCGTCGAGGTCGGCCACGGCCAGCGCCCCGACGGACGGCCAGCGCTCGAGAAACGCGGAAAAATAAGGCGCCACCGTCGCTACGGTCGTCTGCTGCAACATGACCTCGCTCAGCCACACCCGGTAGGGATCGGGCCGCTCGCCCGGGGCGGCGCGCCACGGCAGCGCCCGGCGGTGGCGGTCGTACCAGCCGAGCAGCCCGCGGCGCAGTGTCGCCGCGGGAACGGAATCCGCCTTTCTGCCCTTGCCCGCTCCCGTCACGCGGCCATCTCCGGTTGTTGCAGACAGCGCCGCACCCTAACATGGAAGGATATCCTGCGAAGACGATCGGGGAAGGGCGAACGATGGCGAAGGTCACGCGCGGACGGGGCCCGCGGGCACTGGCCGCGCTGCTGCCCAGGCTGGCGGAGCCGGCGCTGCGCAAGCGCGGCTTCACCGAGGCGGCGCTGCTTACCCACTGGCCGGATATCGTGGGTCCGGCGCTTGCCGGCGACGCCATGCCCGACCGGCTCTCCTTTCCCCGCGGCAGCCGCAGCGGCGCGGTGCTGCACGTGCGCGTCGCCGGAGCGGCTGCACTGGAACTGCAGCACCTCGCCCCCCAGATTGTGGAGCGAATCAACGGCTTCTTCGGCTACGCGGCGGTGGCGCGGCTGGCGCTGGTGCAGGGGACCGTAACGCCACCGCCGCGGCGCGCCGGCCCCGTCCCGGCGACCGAGGTTCCGGCCGAACGCGTGGAGGCCATTGCCAGCGCAGCCGAATCCATCGCCGACGAGACGCTGCGCGGGGCCGTAACCTCATTGGGACGCGCCGTCGCGGCCCGCCGCCGGACGGACGGAGGGGAACGGCATTGAGCCAAGCGAAGGCTGGACGGACGGACGGCGGCTAAGCTATATCTTGTGGTAAGGAGAGATCTATGCGGAACATCTGGGGTTGGGTGGTGGGGGTGCTGGTGGTTGTTGGCGCCGGCATCACCATCGGAAAATTCTTCGCCGAGGACTCGTCGCGTACGGCGCGGGCGCCCCGACCGGCGCCTGCTGCCACGGCACCGGCCGCCGGCACGACGGTGGCCGAGGCCGCGGCGACCAACATTCCCAAGCCGACCGCCAGCTTCAGCGATATGAAGGTCGTGCCCGAGGATTTCTCCATCGGCAAGGTGGACGCGCCGGTGGTGATGGTGGAATACGCCTCGCTCACCTGCCCGCATTGCGCGGCATTCCACAACGATGTGCTGCCGACCATCAAGACCGAGTTCATCGACTCCGGCAAGGTACGGCTGATCTACCGCGATTTCCCCCTCGACCGTGTGGCGTTGTCGGCCTCCATGCTGGCCCGCTGCGCCGGGCGCGACCGGTATTTCGGCTTCGTCGGCGCGTTCTTCGCCGCCCAGGCGAACTGGTCGCGCGACAACAACCCGGTGGCGGCGCTCGGGCGTATCGCCCGGGTCGGCGGCATGAGCCAACAGGACGTCGACGCCTGCCTCGGAAAGCAGGACGTGGCCGACGCCGTGCTCAAGCAGCGCCTCGAGGGCGAAAAGGCGTTCGGCGTCAACTCGACGCCCACGATCATCATCGGTGGCGACAAGTTCGACGGCGGACTGACCATCGAGCAGTTTCGCGCCATCGTCGCCGGCAAGATGAAGAAGTCGTGACCACCGCGGCGCCCGGCCGTCGCGCAGGAACGTAACAGGAGGCAGTTGGGACCGTGCATTTCTCCAGGCTGAGGGTTACGGGGTTCAAGTCTTTCGTCGATTCTACCGAGCTGTGGATCGAGCCGGGAATGACCGGCATCGTCGGACCGAACGGCTGCGGCAAGTCGAACCTGGTGGAAGCGCTGCGCTGGGTAATGGGCGAGAACTCGGCCCGGCGCATGCGCGGCGGTGAGATGGACGACGTAATCTTCGGCGGCACCGACAACCGCCCGGCACGTAACCTTGCCGAGGTGGCGCTTGTTCTCGACAACGCAGAGCGAACGGCGCCATCGGGATTCAACGACCGCGACGAGATCGACGTGGTGCGCCGTATCGAGCGCGGCTCGGGCTCGCTCTACCGGGTCAATGGCGCCGAGGTGCGGGCGCGCGACGTGCAGACCCTGTTTGCCGATCTCGCGACCGGCGCCCAGTCGACCGCAATGGTCAGCCAGGGCCGCATCGGCGCGCTGATCGCCGCCAAACCTACCGACCGCCGCCATCTGCTCGAGGAAGCGGCGGGAATCACGGGGCTTCATTCGCGCCGCCACGAGGCGGAGCTGCGCCTCAAGGCGGCGGAAACCAACCTTGGACGGCTCGACGATGTGCTCGGCGCGCTCGAGGAACAGCTCAAGGGACTGAAGAAGCAGGCGCGCCAGGCAAACCGCTACCGCAACCTGAGCGACCTGATCCGGCGGGCCGAGGCGATCCAGTTCCACCACCTGTGGAAGGAGGCGACAACCCGGCGCGTCGCGGCCGCCGAAAGCCTCGTGCTCGCCGAAGACGCCGTTGCCGGACTGACCCGCGACGCGGCGGCCGGCAGCACGCGCCAGGCGGAGGCGGCGGAGAAGCTGCCGGCGTTGCGCGAGGCGGAGGCCCGTGCGGCGGCGGCATTGCAACGCCTGGTGCTGGCACGCGAGGCGCTGGAGCAGGAGGAGCGCCGGCTGGAGGTAGAGCGGCGCGAGGCGGCCAGCCGCATCGAACAGATTCGCGGCGACATGGAGCGCGAGAGCGCGCTGGCCGCCGACGCCGTTGCCGCCGTCGGCAGGCTGGACCGGGAAGCGGCGGATTTGCGCGCGGCGCAGGCGAGCGAAGAGGATGAAATTGCCGCCGCCGCCGAGCGGCTCGATGCGGCGACCGGCGAGGTCAACCGTCTGGAGCAGTCGCTGACCGCCCTGACCGAGAAGATCGCCGCCGATGAAGCGCGCCAGACCGCGCTGCGCCGCCAGATTGCGGAAGGCGAGGAGCGGCGCGCGCGGATCGCCCGCCGGCTGGAAGACGTGGCACGTGAGCGCGCCGACGCGGAAGCGGAGATCGCCGCCGAAGGCGCCATCGAGGCCATGAGCGAGCGGGTGCGCACCGCCCGCGAGGCCCTGGAGACGACCCGCGCCGGGTTCGACGCCATAGAGCGCACCCGCGCCGCCGCCGTGGCCGCGGAAAGCGCCGCGCGCGACGCGCTGCAGCAGGCGGAGTCCGCCGCCGCCCGGCTGCGCGCGGAGGAGGAGGCGCTCACCGCGCTGCTCACCATCAGCGACCCCGACCTGTGGCCGCCCATGATCGACGCACTGTCGGTGGACCCCGGTTACGAGGTGGCGCTGGCCGCCGCGCTCGGCAACGATCTGGACGCCGCGGCCGACGAGGCGGCGCCGGTGCACTGGCGCGTTCTTCCGCCGTTCGCAACGCCGGCGGCGCTGCCCGAAGGCGCGACGCCGCTGTCATCCTTCGTCAAGGCGCCGCCGGCGCTGGCGCGCCGCCTGACGCAGGTCGGCGTGGTGGACGACGCGGAGGCCGGGCGCGCGCTGGTGCAGCGGCTGGTGCAGGGCCAGCGGCTGGTCAGCCGCAGCGGCGCGCTGTGGCGCTGGGACGGATTCACCGCGGCCGGCGAGGGACCGGGCTCGGCGGCCACCCGTCTCACCCAGCGAAACCGCCTCAAGGAACTGCGCGCGGAGTGCGACGTGGCGGACCGTGTCCTGGCCGAGGCCCGCGCCCGCTTCGAGGCCGCGCGCGCCGAACAGGCCGGAGCGGCGGACGGCGAACGCGCCGCGCGCGACGCCATGCGCGCCGCCGACACGGCCTTCCAGGAATCGCGCGATGCGGAAGCCGTCCTCAATGCCCGGGCGGCCGCGGCCCGCTCGCGCCTGGCGGCGCTGGCCGAGGCCACCGAACGGCTCGACGTGGACGCAGCGGAGACCGCCCAGGCGCTCGCCGCAGCGCACGCGGAAATCGCCGCTCTCGACGACGTGACCGCCGGTCGCGAGGCCGCGGCGCGCCTCCGGACCGGGCTGGGCGAGGCGCGCGCCGTCGCCGCCGACCGGCGCAGTACCCACGACCGGCTGATCCGCGAAGCCGGATCGCGCCGCCAGCGCCTGGCCGACATCGCCGGCGAGCTGCAGTCGTGGCAGCGGCGCGCCGACAACGCCGCGCAGCAACTCGGGGCGCTGGAAGAACGGCAGAAGACGGCGGCCGCGGAGGCCGAGCGGCTGAATGCGCGCCCGGCCGAAATCGCCGGGCAGCGGACGGCGCTGTTCGAGCGTATTGACGTCGCGCAGGCGGCGCGTAACCAGGCGGCCGACCTTCTGGCCGAAGCCGAGACCGCGCTGGCCGAGATCGGCCGCGCGTTGCGCGCCGCGGAGGCCAGGCTGGCGGACGCGCGCGAGGAGCGTGTGCGCTGCCGCGGATCGGTAGAGCAGATCGACCTTGCGCTGGCGGCGCTGGCGCAAAGGGCGCAGGAACACATCGACGCGACGCCCGATTCGGCGCTGGAAGCCGTGGGCGTCGCCGACGACGACAGGCTGCCGGACCGCGCCACCATCGAGGCCCGGGTCGAACGGCTGAAGCGCGAACGCGACACCATGGGGCCGGTCAACCTGCGCGCCGAGGCCGAGGCGGAGGAACTGGACGAACGCATCCGCACCATGCAGACCGAGCGCGACGACCTGGTCTCCGCGATTTCGCGGCTGCGTCAGGGCATCTCCAATCTGAACCGCGAAGGGCGTGCCCGGCTGCTCGCCGCCTATGACAAGGTCGACCGTCATTTCCAGGAGCTGTTCATCCGGCTGTTCGGCGGCGGGCGGGCCCATCTCGCACTGACCGAGGCCGACGATCCGCTCGAGGCAGGGCTGGAAATCATGGCGAGCCCCCCGGGCAAGAAGCTGCAGACCCTGTCGCTGCTGTCCGGCGGCGAGCAGGCGCTGACCGCCATCGCCCTGCTTTTCGCCGTGTTCCTGACCAACCCCGCCCCCATCTGCGTGCTGGACGAGGTGGACGCGCCGCTCGACGACGCCAACGTGGAGCGCTTCTGCCGACTGGTGTCGGAAATCGCCGACAATGCGCAAACGAGGTTCCTGGTGGTCACCCATCACCGGCTGACCATGTCGCGCATGGATCGGCTCTACGGCGTGACCATGGGCGAGCGCGGCGTTTCGCAGCTCGTCTCGGTGGATCTCCGTGCCGCCGAACGGATGCGCGAGAGCGCCTGAGCCGTCCGCGACGATTCGCAAATTCTTATTGTATTTCAGCAGGATACGGTGATCCTTTTGCACCTTGACAGCCTATGGGGCAGCCCGTATGGTGCGCCCGCCTTAACCGGCGCGGCCCGGGCCGCACGCGGCGTTGCAGCGCAATCCGTCATGTACTTTCCGTCATGAACGAGCGCGAGAAGCCGGCACCGCTCAGCGAGCTCGATGCGCGGCTGCGGGATGCGCGCGGTAAGGCAAACGAAGCGGCCGGACGCACGCCACGGCCGAAGGGGGCAACCAGCGGACTGGGTTTCGCACTCCGGATCGGAGTGGAGCTGGTCGCGGCGCTCCTGGTCGGCGGCGGGCTCGGGCTCTTTCTCGACCGCTGGCTCGGCACCACGCCGTGGCTGATGCTGGTTTTCTTTCTGCTCGGCGCAGCCGCCGGGTTTTTGAATGTCTACCGTCTGGCGACCGGCATGGACCAGAGCGTCGGGTACGGGCGGAACGGAACGAAGAACGACGGCAAGAAAGGCCCCGGCCCGGAAGCCGGGTGAATCCGAGAGGGCGATTTGGCGGAGAAGCACAGCCCGCTGGAGCAGTTCCAGATCAAGACCTGGATTCCCCTCGAGATCGGGGACACCAACGTCGCGTTCACCAATTCCGCGCTGTTCATGGCGCTGGCCGTGGTGCTGATCGCCGTTTTCCTGGTGGGAGGCACGCGGCGGCGCGCGCTGGTTCCCGGCTACTGGCAGAGCATGGCGGAGATCTCCTACGAGTTCATCGCCAATCTGATCCGCGACACCGTGGGCAACGAGGGGCGCAGGTATTTCCCCCTGATCTTCTCGCTGTTCATGTTCATCCTGTTCGGCAACCTGCTCGGCATGATGCCGTACAGCTTCACCTTCACCAGCCACATCATCGTCACCTTCGCCATGGCGATCGCCGTATTCATCGGCGTGACGGTCCTCGGTTTCGTCAGGCACGGAACCCACTTCCTGCATTTCTTCGTGCCGCCCGGCGTTTCCATCGTGCTGTGGCCCCTGATGATCCCGATCGAGATCATCTCGTACCTGTCGCGTCCGGTCAGCCTGTCGGTGCGTCTGTTCGCCAACCTGACGGCCGGACATACCATGCTCAAGGTATTCGCCGGGTTCGTCGTCAGCCTCGGGGCGATTGGCGGTTTTCTGCCGTTTGCCTTCGTGGTGGCGCTCACCGGGCTCGAGTTCCTGATCGCCTTCCTTCAGGCATACGTGTTCACCATTCTCACCTGCTTCTACATCAAAGACGCCCTGCACATGCACTAGCACCGGGCGCGGATTGCCCCTGCACACAAGACGGAAAGGAACGGACCAATGGAAGCTGCTGCTGCGAAACTGATCGGCGCTGGCCTTGCCGCCATCGGCGTGATCGGCGCCGGCGTCGGTATCGGCAACATCTTCGCCGCCTTCATCTCTTCGGTCGCCCGCAACCCGGCAGCCGCCGCCAATGTGACGGCGATGACCTGGATCGGGTTCGCGCTCGTCGAGGCCATCGCACTCTACGCGCTGGTTATCGCGCTGCTCGTCCTGTTCGTGTTCTGACGAACGCGACCGGCGACCGACACAGCGGACGGGGATCATGCCGCAGCTCGATCCGAGTACCTTTCCGACGCAGATCTTCTGGCTGGTGATCTGCTTCGCAGTGCTCTACTTCCTCATGTGGAAGGTGGCGCTGCCGCGCATCGGCGAGGTGCTGCAGGAACGGCAGGAACGGATCGACGACGACCTGGAGAAGGCGGAGAAGCTGCGCAACGACGCCGCCCGGGTGCTGGAAGCCTACGAGCGCACCATGGCCGAGGGCCGCGAAAAGGCCCAGGCCATCCTGCGCGAGGCGGGCGAGCGTCTGGCCAGGGAAGCGGCCGAGCGTCAGCGCGCGCTGGCCGAGCGGCTCAAGCGCGACAGCGGGGAAGCCGAGCGGCGCATCGACGCCGCACGGCGCGAGGCTCTGGCAAACGTGCGCTCGGTGGCGGCCGAGGCGGCACAGGCGGCGGCGGCCAAGCTTACCGGCGCCGACATCGCCCCGGCCGATGCCGAACGCGCCGTCGCCGCATCCATCGAGGAGCGGCGCTGATGCTGCAAACGCCTGAATTCTGGGTCGCCATCGGCTTCTTCGTGCTGCTGGGGCTCGCGGCGAAGCCCGGCATCAAGGCGGCGGTCGCCACGCTCGACGCCCGCGCCCGGCGCATCCGCAAGGCGCTGGACGAAGCCACCGGGCTGCGCGAGGAAGCCCAGCACCTGCTCGCCGATTACCAGCGCAAGCAGCGCGATGCCGCCAAGGAAGTGGATAGCGTCGTCGCCCAGGCGCGCTCCGAGGCCGAACGGGCCGCGAAGGAAGGCGCGGAACGGCTGGAGACGCTGCTCAAGCGGCGCGAGCAGCTCGCGCTCGATCGCATCGCCCAGGCCGAGGCCGAGGCCGTGCAGGAGGTGCGCAACGTCACCGTCGACGTGGCCATCGCCGCCACGCGCCGGCTGATCGCCGAGCGGATGGACCCGGCCGCCGGCGCGCGGCTGGTCGACCGCGCCATCGGCGAACTGCCCGGCAAGCTGCACTGACTCCGTTTTTCCTGTCGGTTGCGGTGGCCGCGCCCTGGTGCGGCCACCGGGTCTATCCGTTCCGTCCCGCCGCACGCCGCCACGCGGCCATGCCGCGCCCCCCCAGCAGGATGATGGAAAGGGCCGCCAGCACCAGCGCGAGGGCCGCCAGCTCGCGCCAGGTAACGGCCTCGCCCAGCAGCAGCGCGGACGAAAAGACCCCGACGACGGGAATGGCGAGCGAACTGATGGACGCCACCGACGCAGGCATGAGGTCGACGATGCGGAACCAGATCCACTGGCCGATGGCCGCGGCTATCACCGAGGAATAGATCAGCCCGACCACCGCCGGTGTGGAGAGCGCGGTGAAATCGGTGGGTCCGTCGAACACCAGCGCGCCGACGACGATGGGCAGTCCGCCGATCAGCACCTGCCAGGCGGCAAGCTCGCGCGACCCCAGGGTCCAGCGGATACGCTTGAGCATCGCCGTGGCCACGGCCCACGAGATAGCCGCCCCGACCAGCAGCGCCCCGCCCAGCGGCGCACCGCCGACCCGCGTGATCTCGGCCCCCATCAGCAGCACCATGGCGGCAAGACCGAGCGCCAGCGCGACGAGCCGGCCCGGAGTCAGACGTTCGCGCAGCACCACCGCGCCGATCAGGACCGACCACACGGGAAAGGTGAAGGCGAGCAGGATGCCGCGCGACGCTTCCATGATGGTGAGGCCGAAGGCGGTGAGCATGTGCCAGGCGGTAACGTTGAAGAACGCCACCAGCGCCAGCGGAGCGATCTCGCGCTTCGGGATGGCGATGCGGGTGCGGCTGGCCAGAGAAATGCCGAACAGGACGGCGGTAGCCAGCACCAGACAGACGGCGCGGAAGGTCCACGGCGAAATTTCCTGAACGGTGATGCGGATGGCCGGCCAGTTGAGCCCCCAGACGAAGGCGATGGCCCCGACCAGCGCGATTCCGCCCGCCGACGGACGGGCGGAATCCGCACCCGCGGGATCGCCGTCCTGCGTGCTGCTGTCCATTACGCTCCCTGTGCCGGCTATTCCGCCGCCGGATGCCAGCGCAGCACAGGATGACGCGCGGCGGCCGTCTCGTCCAGCCGCCGTCGCGGGGCATGGCGCGGCGCTTCGTGAAACCAGGCCGCATCGCCCGCTTTCGCCCGCTCGACCAGGGCCCGCATCAGCGCAATGAACCGGTCGAGGCTGGGCTTGCTCTCCGACTCGGTGGGCTCGATGAGGAACGCGCCGTGCACCACCAGGGGAAAGTAGATGGTCATGGGGTGAATGCCCTCGTCGATCATCGCCTTGGCGAAGTCGAGAGTGGAGACGCCCGAGCCCTTGAGGAATTGCTCGTCGAACAGCATCTCGTGCATGCACGGCCCCGGATAGGACAGGCTCATCACGTCCTGCAACGCCGCACGCACGTAATTGGCCGCCAGCACCGCGTCCTCGGAAGCCTGGCGGATTCCGTCGCCGCCGTGGCTCATCATATAGGCGAGCGCGCGCACGAAAACGCCGAACTGGCCGTGGAACGCCTTGAGCCGTCCGATGGTCTGCGCCGCTTCCCCTTCCGCCCGTTCGGCCAGCCGGAAACCGTCCGGCCCGTGCACCAGCCAGGGTAGCGGCGCAAAGGGCGCCAGCGGTTCGGCGAGCGCGATCGGGCCGCTGCCCGGCCCGCCGCCGCCGTGGGGGGTGGAGAAGGTCTTGTGCAGGTTGAGGTGCATCACGTCGATGCCGAGATCGCCGGGGCGCACCCGCCCGGCGATGGCGTTGAAGTTTGCGCCGTCGCAATAGAAGAACGCGCCCGCCTCATGCACCGCCGCCGCCTGTTCCAGGATCTCGTCCTCGAACAGCCCGCAGGTGGACGGGTTCGTCAGCATGAAAGCGGCCACGTCGGGGCCGAGCCGCGTCCTGAGCGCCGCCAGATCGACCCGACCCCGCGCGTTGGACGGGATGGGCTCCACGCTGTAGCCGCACATTGCCGCCGTCGCCGGGTTCGTACCGTGGGCGGAATCCGGCACCAAAACCACCTTGCGCGCGTCGCCGCGCGCTTCCAGCGCGGCACGTATGGTCATGGTGCCGCACAGCTCGCCGTGGGCCCCCGCCGCCGGCGACAGGGCCACCGCCGGCATGCCGGTGAGGGTCTCGATCCAGCGAACCAGGGCGTCCATCAGCGCCAGCGCGCCCTGAACGGTGGAGTCCGGCTGCATCGGGTGCAACTCGGCAAAGCCCGGCAGCCGCGCCATTGTCTCGTTCAGCCGCGGGTTGTGCTTCATGGTGCACGAGCCGAGAGGATAGATGCCGGCATCGATGGCGTAGTTCTTCTGGCTCAGCCGGGTGTAATGGCGCACCACCTGGGGCTCGGACAGGCCGGGCAGGCCGATGGTGCCCTTACGCCGCAGCCCGCCCAGCCGGTCGGGGCGCGCTGCCGGATCGGGCAGGTCGACGCCGCAGCGCCCCGGCGCGCCGATCTCGAAGATCAGCGGCTCCTCCATCATGAGCGCCCGGTTGCCGGAAACGGTCTCTCGTCCGCTCATGGTTCCAGTTCCGCGGCCAGCGCCGTTACGAAGCTTTCCACGTCGGCCTCGCTCGCCGTCTCGGTGGCCGCCACCAGCAGCACGTCGGCAAGCTCGGGATGGTCGGGAAACAGGCGCGACCCCGGCACGCCGCCGAGAATGCCGCGCGCCGCCAGTGCGTCGACCACCGGCGCGGCGGGACGCGGCAGGCGCACAGCGAACTCGTTGAAGAACGTGTCGTTCACGATCGTGACGCCACGGATCCCGGACAGCCAGTCGGCCAGCCGCACGGCGGCAGCGTGATTGATTGCGGCCAGCCGGCGGAAGCCGTCCTCGCCCAGCAGCGCCAGGTGGATGGTGAAGGCCAGCGCGCACAGCCCCGAGTTGGTGCAGATGTTGCTGGTCGCCTTTTCGCGGCGAATGTGCTGTTCGCGCGCCGACAGGGTCAGGACCCAGCCGCGCCTGCCGTCCACGTCCCGCGTTTCGCCGGCGATGCGGCCGGGCATCTGGCGCACGAACTTCTCCCGCGTGGCGAAGAGACCGAGATAGGGGCCGCCGAAATTGAGCCCGTTACCCAGCGACTGGCCCTCGGCGGCGACGATGTCGGCCCCCATGGCGCCGGGCGATTCGACCAGCCCCAGCGACAGCGGCTCGGTCACCGCCACAACCAGCAGCGCGCCCGCGGCGTGGCAGGCCGCGGCCAGCGGCGCCAGATCGTGCAGCCTGCCGAACACATCGGGATTCTGCACCACGACGCAGGCGGTGTTGTCGTCGATGCGATCCGCGATATCCTCGGCGGCGTCCGGCACCGGATCGGGCCCTGCCGGCGCCCCGTCGAGAAAGCGCAGGTTGGTGGCGATGACCTGGCGGTAATGGGGATGCAATCCGCCCGACACCACCGCCCCGGTCCGTTTCGTCAGCCGCCGCGCCATCAACACCGCCTCGGCGCAGGCAGTAGCGCCGTCATAGTGCGACGCGCTGGCGATCTCCATGCCCGTGATCAGGGCCACCTGGGTCTGGAACTCGAACAGCGCCTGAAGCGTGCCCTGGGAGATTTCCGGCTGATAGGGGGTGTAGGAGGTCAGGAATTCGCCGCGCTGGATCAGGTAGTCCACCGCGGCAGGCACGTAATGGCGATAGGCGCCGGCGCCAAGGAAACATGGTGCGGCACTGGCCGGCAGGTTGCGCGCCGCAAGCGACGCGAGTGTCCGCGACACCTCCATCTCGCCCCGATGCGGCGGCAGGTCGACCGGCGCCGCCAGGGTGGCCGCGGCGGGCACATCGCGGTAGAGGTCATCGATGGTATCGACGCCGATGGCGGCCAGCATGGCCCGCCGGTCGGCGTCGTTCAGCCCGAGATAGCGCATCAGCCCCGGGCCGCCACGAAGGCCTTGTAGCCCGCCTCGTCCATCAGCCCGTCCAGCTCGGACGGATTCGACAGTCGCAGCTTGATGAACCATCCCTCGCCGGTGGGATCGCCGTTGACCAGCGCGGGATCGTCCACCAGGGCGCCGTTCACCTCCACCACCTCGCCGCCGACGGGGGCATAGACCTCGCTCGCCGCCTTCACCGATTCGACGGTGGCCGCCTCCGCGCCCTTGGCGAGCTTCTTGCCGATGTCAGGCAGTTCGACGAACACCACGTCGCCGAGCTGTTCCTGGGCGAAGGCGCTGATGCCGACTGTGGCGACGTCTCCGTCGACACGGATCCATTCGTGATCGCTGGTGTATCTCAACTCGCTCATGCACTGTCCCTTCCCGACCTATGTCTTTTTCACGTAGCGGTGCGGCACGAACGGCAGGCGGGTGACCCGCGCCGGCACCGCCCTGTCGCGCACCATGATGGCGAGCGCGGTCCCGGGTTCCGCCGCGGCGCCGGCGACATAGCCCATGGCAACCGGCCCGCCTGCCGTCGGGCCGAACCCGCCGCTGGTCACCGTGCCGACGGGCGAACCGGAGGAATCGCGGATTTCCGCATGGGCCCGCGCCGGGGCACGCCCTTCCGGCAGCAGCCCCGCCAGCCGGCGCGGCGCCCCCTCGGCAAGCTGGCGCAGGATGGTATCGGCTCCGGCGAAACCGCCCCCGGCACGCCGCCGCTTGCCGATGGTCCAGGCGAGCCCGGCCTCCACCGGCGTGGTCGTCTCGTCGATGTCGTTGCCGTAGAGGCAGAGCCCGGCCTCGAGCCGCAGCGAATCCCGCGCGCCGAGCCCGGCCGGCCGGACCCCTTCGACGGCGAGCAGCGCCCGCGCGATCCGTTCCGCACCCGCCGCGGGCACGGATATCTCGAACCCGTCCTCGCCCGTATAGCCGCTGCGCGTAACCGTGGCCGGGCAGCCGTCGAGATCGAACGATGCCGCCGACATGAAGCCGAGGGCCGCCGCACCGGGCGCAAGCCGCGCCAGCGCCGCCGCCGCGGCCGGCCCCTGCAGGGCCAGCAGGGCATGGTCGCGAACCTCCACCTCGACTCCCGGAAGCCGGGCGCGCAGATGGGCGAGATCGACGTCGCTGCGCGACGCGTTGATGACCAGGGAAAGATGGTCGCCGGCACGGGTGACCATCAGGTCATCGATGATGCCCCCCGCCTCGTTGGTAAGCTGGGTGTAGCGCATCCGTCCCGGCGCCAGGCCCATGATGTCGCCCGGCACCAGCCGTTCGAGCGCAGCGGCCGCGTCGCCGCCGCGCAAGGACACCTGCCCCATGTGGGATACGTCGAACAGCGAGACGCCGCTGCGCGTGTGATTGTGCTCGGCGATGATTCCGGTCGGATACTGGACCGGCATGGACCAGCCGGCGAACGGCACCATGCGCGCGCCGAGCTCCTCATGCAGCCCGTGCAGCGGCGTTCGCCTCAATGAGTTGTCCCTGGCCGCGTCCACCCGGTCCTCCGACAGAAACCGATCCGGCCGTCCAGTCGCCGAATGGCCGTCAACCCCCTCTGTCCGAGAACCTGAGAGATTCGCCCTTCCGGCGGCCGCGCCCCATGGGACGCCGCCGGGGGGTTTACTCCTTCGGTGAGGAAACGGAACTGGCCGGGCCGCTTCCCGCTTTCCAGAGATTCATCACCCTGCGGTCCTTTTTGCCTGAGAGTTTCCGGGGCGGTTGCTCCTTCGGCGGCGGGACCGTGCGGAAACGGCGCCGCTCTCTCCCGCAGGGATCGTCTGGTATGGCCGCGCCCCGCGCACACCGGCCGCGCGAAGCCCGTTGCAGGCATCTTAGAGACCGCGCGCGCCGCGCGTCAACCGTGCGCAATCCGCCGAAAAGCGCAACCGGCGTCGACTCACGGGCCGCGCCGGCGGCGATTCTCCTCGATCTCCGCCGGCGCAAGCTGGAAACCGATGTAGACCGGATAGTCGTCGTAGCGCTTGTTGCGCGCGACCGGAACGCTCAGCCTGACGGTCTGGTGGGCACGCATGCGGGTGACGTTCCCGGGAAACGCCACGTCGACGGGGAACACCTGCTTGCCCTGCGGCGTCGGATGGAAGGCCGGGATGGCGACGAAATAGCTGAACCTGCCCTTGCGGTCAGGATTGGCGGGGCCGCGCTCCACGTCGAAAGCGATGCTGATGTCGAGGTCGACTTCGGTGCGGTCGCGGCTCCACGTACAACCGCCGCGGAAATCGGCAATGCGGCCCTGAAAGATCATGTCGATGACGTCGCGACCCGGTCCCGGGCGGTACTGGTTGAACGTGCTGGCATCGTTCACGACCAGCACCGGCGGACAGGGCGGCGGAACGCTGCGGTCGAACATGCCGCAGCCGGCGGCAAGCAGGGCCAGCCCCGCCGCCGCCATTCCCGTCAGCCGGGCGGGCGCGAAGAGCCGTAGCCGGCGACAGGTCCGGGCTGGCGAGGGTCGTGTCACAGCCTGCTGTGGGTCCCGTCGCAGACCGGCCGGGTCGCGGTGCGCTTGCAGCCGCAGAACCACACCTTCTGCGTCCGCCGCGCGACGTATTGCAGGGGCGACAATCCGGTACCCTTGTGCGACCCGTCGCAGAAGGGCTGCGATTTGCTGCGTCCGCAGGCGCACCACCAGTACTCCTTGCCCTCTTCGACGTCGATGCCGTAGGGCTCCTTCCGAGCGATCACGGGCTGTGCCATCGCCCTGGCCTCCCTCTCCGCGTGCGGAAAAACCCCGCCCGAATCGCGACCGCAACGGGCACCGGACTTTAGAGGAGGTGTTGATGTTTCTCAAGTGACCCAACATATTAGGCACTGCATGACGACCGAACCAGATTCCATGAACGCTCCCCGCGATCCGGACCGCCCAACGCTCGGGATTCGCCTCGCCGGCCCGCGCGGCTTCTGTGCCGGGGTCGACCGCGCCATCGAGATCGTCGAGAGGGCGCTGGAGAAATTCGGCCGCCCGGTCTATGTGCGCCACGAGATCGTCCACAACCGCTATGTGGTCGATTCGCTGCGCGCCAAGGGGGCGGTGTTCGTCGAGGAACTGGACGAGGTGCCGGAAGGGCTGCCGGTCGTCTTCTCCGCCCACGGCGTGCCCAAGGCGGTACCGGCCGAGGCGCGCCGGCGCAACATGATCCACGTCGACGCCACCTGTCCGCTGGTTACCAAGGTGCATGTGGACGCCGAACGCCATCACCGCGACGGCCGCCAGGTCATCCTGATCGGCCACGCCGGGCATCCGGAAGTGGTGGGCACGCTGGGCCAGCTTCCCGAAGACGCCATCGTGCTGGTGGAAAACGCCGCGCAGGCGGCGACGCTGAAGGTGGCCGACCCCGACCGCCTGGCCTATGTCACCCAGACGACCCTGTCGGTGGACGACACGGCGGCCATCGTCGCCGCGCTGCGCCGCCGCTTCCCCAACATCCAGGGTCCGCGCAAGGAAGACATCTGCTACGCCACGACCAACCGCCAGGCGGCGGTCAAGGCGATCGCGCCGCGCTGCGACGCGTTCGTGGTGCTCGGTGCGCCCAACTCTTCCAATTCCAACCGGCTCGCCGAGGTGGCGCGCGCCAACGGCTGTCCCAGGGCAATGCTGATCGAGCGCGCCGCCGATCTCGACCCGTCGTGGCTCGACGGGGTATCGACGCTCGGCGTCACGGCCGGCGCGTCGGCGCCGGAACTGCTGGTTCAGGAGCTGATCGATTCCCTGCGTGCGCGGTTCGACGTGACTGTCCACGAAGGCAATCTCGTCACCGAGGATGTCCGCTTCAGCCTGCCGCGGGCGCTGACCGCCTGACGGGCGGCGCAACGCGATCACGGGAGGCGGCGCAGGGAACCATGGCGGTCTATACCGAAGTCTCCGACGAGGAGCTGGCGACATTCGTCGCCGGCTACGACATCGGCAGCGTCGTTTCCTGCAAGGGAATCGCGGAAGGCGTCGAGAACACCAACTACCTGCTGCAGACGGAAAAAGGCAGCTTCATCCTTACCCTCTACGAAAAGCGGGTGGCGCGGGACGAACTGCCCTTCTTTCTCGGACTGATGGACCATCTGGCCGCCGGCGGCTTTCCGTGTCCGTTGCCGGTTCACGGACGCGACGGCGCGGCGCTGCGCGAGCTGTGCGGCCGGCCGGCGGCGATCGTCACCTTCCTTTCCGGCATGTGGCCGCGGCGCGCCACGCCGGCCCATTGCCGGGCGCTCGGCGAGGCGGCGGCGCGGCTGCACCTGGCCGGCGGGGGATTCGCCATGCGCCGCGCGAACGACCTGTCCCTCGCCGGCTGGCGCCGGCTGCACGAGGCGACGCGGGCGCGCGCCGGCGAGGTGGTGCCCGGCCTCGACGGGCTGGTGGCCGGCGAGCTCGACTACCTCGAAGCCAGCTGGCCCACGGCCCTGCCGGCCGGGGTCATCCACGCCGACCTGTTTCCCGACAACGTGTTCTTTCTCGGCGGCGCGCTGTCCGGCGTCATCGACTTCTATTTCGCCTGCAACGACTTCTTCGCCTACGAGCTGGCCATCTGCCTGAACGCCTGGTGCTTCGAACCCGACGGCAGCTTCAACGTCACCAAGGCGCGCCAGATGCTCACCGCCTATCGCGCATTGCGGCCGCTGACCGATGCCGAACTCGCGGCCCTGCCGGTGCTTGCCCGCGGCGGTGCGATCCGGTTCCTGATGACCCGGCTTTATGACTGGCTCAACCATCCGGAAGGCGCATTCGTGCGGCCCAAGGACCCGCGCGAATATCTCGCCAGGCTGCGCTTCCACCAGGGCGTCAGCGGGCCCGGCGCCTACGGGCTGGCGTGAGCGGAACCGCGCCATGGCCGACGCAAGGGAGGGGAACGGCGGCGACGGTATCGTCGATATCTTCACCGACGGGGCGTGCAGCGGCAACCCGGGGCCGGGCGGCTGGGGCGTCATCCTGCGCTGGCGCGGCACCGAGCGCGAGCTTTACGGCGGCGAGGCGCAGACCACCAACAACCGCATGGAACTGACTGCCGCCATCATGGCGCTGGAGACCCTGAAACGGCCGGTGCGCATACGGCTGCACACGGACAGCACCTACGTGAAGGACGGCATCACCCGGTGGATCCACCGCTGGAAGGAAAAAGGCTGGAAGACGGCCAACCGCAAGCCGGTGAAGAACGTCGATCTGTGGCAGCGGCTCGATGCGGCGCTCGGCCGCCACGAGGTGGCCTGGCGCTGGGTACGCGGTCACGCCGACCACCCGGAAAACGAGCGGGCGGACGAACTGGCCCGCCGCGCCATCGCCGAAATGCGCGCCGGCAATGGCGGCTGAGCCCGACCGGCCCCGTATCCTCGCGCCTCCGCCGCTGATCTTCGGCATCTTCTTCGCCGCCGGCTACGGGCTCGACCGGCTGATGCCCGCCGCGCCGTTCGCGGCGGCGCAGTGGACCTGGATCGGCAGCATCCTGTTCGTCGCCGCCCTCGTCCTGGCCGGCGCCGCCATCGGGCTGTTCCTGCGCGCCCGTACCCACGTGGAACCGTGGAAACCGGCGACGACCCTGGTCATCGCCGGACCCTATCGCCGGTCGCGCAATCCCATGTACGTGGCCGCCGCCCTCGCCCATGCGGGCGCCGCGCTGGTCCTCGACCTGCCGTGGACGCTGGGACTGCTCGCCCCGGCGCTGGTGGCGATCCATTGCGGCGTCGTGCGGCGCGAGGAGCGTTACCTCGCCGCCCGGTTCGGCGATGGCTATGCCGATTACTGCCGCGCCGTGCGGCGCTGGCTGTAGCGGTTCATCGGCGCCCGGAATGCGGCCGGGGGCGGATCGCTCCGCCCCCGGCGCAGACAAACGCAAAGGATGGAATCAGATCTGGCCCAGCATGTGCTCGGCGCTCGACACCTCGAACTGGCCGGCCTGCTCCACGTTGAGCTGCTTGATCACCCCGTCCTCGACCACCATGGAATAGCGCTGGGTGCGCTTGCCCATGCCGCGCGCGGTGAGGTCGAGCCCCAAGCCCATCTTCTCGGCGAAGTCGGCGCTGCCGTCGGCCAGCATCATCACCTTGTCGCCCACGTTCTGGTCCTTGCCCCAGGCGCCCATGACGAACGCGTCGTTGGGTGCGGTGCAGGCGATGGTGTCGATGCCCTTGGCCTTCAGATCCGCCGCCTTCTGCACGAAGCCGGGCAGGTGCTTCTGCGAGCATGTCGGAGTGAAAGCGCCGGGAACGGCGAAGAATGCCACCTTTTTGCCCTTGAAAAGCTCGTCTGTCGAAACGTCCTTCGGCCCCTCGCCGGTCATGATCTTGAAGGTCGCCGACGGCACCTTGTCTCCCACCTTGACTGCCATGGATTGGTCTCCTTTTTACCTGGCCTGTGTCGGCCTGAAACTGCGGCCCGGTCCGGTCGCCGGGAAAGCGAATTCCGCATCGAACAGATAGGATATCGCGCCGGCAAAGTCATCCCCCCGCGGCCGGCAGCATTACTGTCCGGCCAGCCGCGGCGAGCCCGAAGCCACATCGAGCGCCGCCGTCACCGCCTCGCGGGTCAGCAACTCGGGAAGAATCCGCCCTCCCGGCGTTCCGGGCCCGAACACCACGTTGAACGGAATGCCGAAGCGGGAATAGCGGCGCAGAAAGGCGGCGATGACCGGATCGGGACGCGTCCAGTCGGCACGCATGGCCACCACCCGGTCGCCATTCAGCCGGGTGCGGACGGGATCCTTGTCGATGACCAGCGCCTTGTTCACCTGACAGGTGATGCACCAGTCGGCGGTGACGTCGACGAAGACCGTGCGCCCCGCCGCGATATGGCCGGCGATGGCGTCGGGCGCGAAGGCGACCCAGCGAACGGCGCCGCCGGTCGCGGCCGCGACCGCGACCGGGGTAGCGCGCTCCACCGGGAGCGCGGCAGGCCCGGCCAGCGCCAGCGCCGCCAGGATTCCGACCGATACCCATCCCGCCCCCCGCGCGCGCGCAGGCATCATCCGCCGCGCCGCCAGCGCCACCGGCACCAGCAGCAGCGCACTCCCGGCCAACAGCGCCGCGGCCGCTCCGGCCTGCGCATGCAACACGGTCACCAGCCACAGGGCGGTGGCGGCCAGCGCCACGCCAAGGATGCGCCGGATGGTGATCATCCAGTGGCCGGGCCGCGGCAGGCGGGTGGCCAGACGGGGCACCGCCGCCACCAGCAGATAAGGCGCCGACAGGCCGAGGCCCAGGGCGGCGAACACGGCGTAGATTTCCGCCGGACCGCGGGCCAGCGCGAAACCGACGGCAGTACCGAGAAACGGTGCCGAGCACGGGGTCGCCAGCAGCGTGGCGAACGCACCGGTGGCGAAATGGGCCCCCATGCCCTTGCCGTGCCCGGAGCCGGCCGCCACGTCGGCCACCGCGCCGGGCAGACGGAATTCGAACAGGCCCCACAGGTTGGCGGCGAACAGGACCAGCAGAAGCGCCATGACGATGAGAAACACCGGCTGCTGGAACTGAATTCCCCATCCGGCCGCAAGCCCGGCCGCCTTGAGCGCCACCGCCGCCGTGCCCAGTACCAGGAACGATGCGACGATTCCCGCCGCCGAGGCGAGGAACGAACGGCGCACGGTGGCGGTCTCGCCGCCGCCATGGCCGACCACCGACAGGAGCTTTATGGACAGCACCGGCAGCACACAGGGCATCAGGTTGAGGATCAGTCCGCCGGCAAGGGCCAGCGCCAGTACCGTGGCCAGGGTCGACCACGAGAAAGGCTCGGGCGGACGCGGCGCAAAGGCACGCCCTTTCGCCGCCGCAACCGATTGCTCGACCGCCCCGCCATCATAGACCAGGGTGAGGGTCAGGGTCCTGCCGGTCAGATCGGCGGCCGCCCCCTGCTTCGCCGGCGGTGGGGAGGCCTGGGTCGTCAGGGTCGCCGGCCCGTCCCCGCGGGCGGGCTCGACCCGCGGGACGCCGAAACGGAATCCGGTCGGTCCCTCGACAAACAGGTCCGGTCGTTTCAGCGCCGTTGCCGGCCGTACTTCCACCCGCACCACCTGGTCGCCGGGCGGACCGTCTATGAAGGCGGCAAGGTGCGGCCCGGCGCCGGCTACCGGCATTGGCACCCGCGCCGCATAGCGCTCGATCAGGCCCGACTCGCGCGCCGTCGTCTCGCCGCCGGCCGGCAGGTCGAGGGCAACGGTCGCCTCGTACGGCACGCAGATTTCTTCGCAGGCGAGGAATGGCACCTTGCCGCGCAGGCGCACTGCCTTGCCCGGTTCGAACGGGACAACGGCGAGCGGGAGCACCACCGCGTCCTTGTAGCCCATGGTCTCGAAGCCGAGCACCGAGAACCGCTGCGGCGCCGGCCATTCGAGCGTCGCGGCGGCGACGTTCTCCGACCCGGCCCAATCGGGGCGCGGCGGATAACCGGCATCGCCGGGCGAACGCCAGTAAATTTTCCAGCCCCGAAGGAGCGTGAAATGCAGGCCGAAGCGGAGCGTTTTCGCATTGCCGACGGCGTCGCTGGCCGCAACCAGCCGCACGCGCGCGTGATCGCTCTGCCACCACGGCCCGGCGGCAGCGTCCGCAGGCCGCGGAGAAAGGCCGAAACCCGCCATCAGCGCAAGGCCGAAAAGAGCGCACGCGATGCGGGCGGCCCTTGAAAAAGTCACAGCTTTACCTTTTTTTGAAACCTGACACGCGTATTATATTAGGTGGTGAATCGTCATGGCCCGGTAAATTGTCCGTGTCCCGACGCGGCGGATGCGCGCACCGGGCGCAGGGTTGAAGCGAGGCCGTTATGTCCGAGTTGGATGCGTCGACCGGCTATCTCACCGGCCATCTGCTGATCGCCATGCCGCAGATGGAGGACGAGCGCTTCGTGCGCTCGGTGGTGTACATGTGTGCGCACACCTCCGACGGTGCCATGGGCCTGGTCGTCAACAAGCTGGTGGAAAACGTCAGCTTTCCCGATCTGCTCGAGCAGCTCAACATTCACACCGGGCCGGTGGACCGCGAGATTCGCATCCACTTCGGCGGGCCGGTGGAAACCGGGCGCGGATTCGTGCTGCACAGCGCCGATTACGTACAGGACGCGACGCTGGTCATCGACGACCGCGTGGCGCTGACCGCGACCGTCGATATCCTGAAGGCGATCGCCGAGGGGGGCGGCCCGCGCAACAGCCTTCTCGCGCTCGGCTATGCGGGCTGGGCGCCGGGCCAGCTCGAATTGGAAATCCAGTCCAACGGCTGGCTGTCCTGCGACGCCGACAACGAGCTGGTGTTCGGCGGCGGACTCGACGACAAGTGGGCGCGGTCCATGGCCAAGATCGGCATCGACATGGACAAGCTGTCCAAGCTGTCCGGATTCAGCGGTCACGCCTGACGGCCGTTTTGCCGTCCCGCCTCAGGCTACCGCGCCGATCCGGCCGACAATCTCGTCGAACGACGCCAGCCTGTCGACCGGACCGATAGCGGCCACGGTGGGCCGGCTGTTCAGCATTTCCGAGATCACCCGCTCGACCGAGGCGGCGTCCACCGCATCGATCCTCGACACCACCTCGTCGATGGGCAGCGGCCGGCCATGGATCAGCATCTGGCGGCCGAGCTGCTCGGCACGCGCCGCCGTGCTTTCCAGGGTCATCAATATGCCGGCGCGAAGCTGGGCGCGGGCGCGGGCCAGTTCGGTTTCGCCGATGTGCGACGTTGCCCCGGCCAGCTCGCCGCACAGAACCGGCAGAAGCTCGCCGACCCCGTCCGGCCCCGTGCCGGCATAGACCCCAAACAGACCGCCGTCCACATAGGACGAGGTAAAGCTGTAGATGGAATAGGCGAGCCCGCGCTTCTCGCGGATCTCCTGGAAAAGCCGCGACGACATCCCGCCGCCGAGCAGCATCGAGGCAACGGCCAGGTTGAAATGATCCGGGTCGTGATAGCCGACCCCGTCGAAACCCACCACAAGGTGTACCTGCTCCAGGTCGCGTTCGTCGCGGCGGTCGCCGCCGCCATAGCGCGCCGGCTCGGCGCGCGGGGCCGTGCCCTGCGCCACGGCGCCGAACGTGTCCCCGGCGACGCGCACCAGATCGTTGTGCAACAGGTTGCCGGCCGCCACCATCACCATGCGTGGCGCGGTATAGTGGGTATGCATGTAGTCGATCAGCGTATCGCGCGGCATGACGCCGACGATCTCGGGCGGCCCCAGCACGGTGCGTCCAATGGGCTGGTCGGGGTAGGCGACCTCCTGAAAAAAGTCGAAGACCAGCTCTTCCGGCGTATCGCGGCTCTGGCCGATCTCCTGCAGCACCACGGCGCGCTCGCGCTCCATCTCGGTTTCGTCAAACAGCGAATTCTGCAGGATGTCGCCGATGATATCGACCGCCAGCGCCACGTCCTCCTTGAGGACGGTGGCGTGGTAGGCGGTGATCTCGCGCGAGGTGAAGGCGTTGAGCTGGCCGCCCACGTTTTCGATCTCTTCCGCGATGGCCCGCGCATTGCGCCGCGCCGTGCCCTTGAACGCCATGTGTTCGAGCAGATGCGACGCGCCGTTGAGCTCCGCCTGCTCATGACGGGCCCCGGCGCCGATCCACACGCCGAGCGATACCGTCTCCACCGAGTCCATCCGGTGCGTAACGACACGCATTCCGTTGGCGAGTATCGATGTTTCTGCCGTCATGCCACCTCCACGCTGCGCGCATGGGCGCGCACGAATTCCTGTATCCGGCCAAGGTCGTTGGGCAGCGCCGTGACGCGCTCTGGCCGGTCCATGAGACCGGCGAGGCGCGGCGGCAGCGCCGGGCGACGGCCCGTCGCTTCTTCCACCGCGTCCGGAAACTTTGCCGGGTGCGCCGTCGCCAGCGTTACCAGCGGCACCGACGGATCGCGCCGGCAGGCGCGGCCCGCATGCACACCGACCGCGCTATGCGGGTCGATCAGCGATCCGGTCCGGTCGAGAACGGCACGGATCGTGTCGCGGATGCCGTCGTCGTCGAGCCGCGCCGCATCGAACAACCCGCGCGCCTCGGCAAGCATGGCGGCAGTCACGTGCATGGTGCCGGATTCGCGAAACGCCTGCATGGCCTGGCTCACCGCGCGACCGTCGCGCCCGTGCAGTTCGAACAGCAGCCGTTCGAAGTTGGACGACACCTGGATGTCCATGGCCGGGCTGATGGTAGGCACCACCGGGCGCGTGCTCATCTCGCCGCTGGCGAAGAAACGGGTCAGGATGTCGTTGGTGTTGGTGGCGACGACGAACTGCGCCACCGGCAGGCCCATGCGACGGGCACCGTATCCGGCGAACACGTCGCCGAAATTGCCGGTAGGCACCGAGAAGGCGACGGGACGGTCGGGCGCACCGAGGGCCAGCCCGGCGGCGATGTAATAGACCGTCTGGGCCATGATCCGCGCCCAGTTGATGGAATTGACCGCCGACAGCCGCAGGGAATCGCGGAAGGCGGCGTCGTTGAACATGGCCTTCACAAGGTCCTGGCAGTCGTCGAACGTACCCTCGACGGCAATGTTGTGCACGTTGGGGGCGGCCACCGTTGTCATCTGGCGGCGCTGCACCTCCGATACCCGACCCCTCGGGTGAAGGATGAAGATGTCGATGCCGGCCCGGTCGCGGCAGGCCTCGATGGCGGCCGACCCGGTATCGCCCGAGGTGGCCCCGACCACCGTCACCCGCTCGCCGCGGCGCGCCAGAACATGGTCGAACAGCCGGCCGAGAAGCTGCAACGCGAAATCCTTGAACGCCAGGGTCGGGCCGTGGAACAGCTCCAGCAGCCATTCGTTGGCATCGAGCTGGCTGAGCGGCGCGACCGCCGGGTGGCCGAAGCCGGCATAGCTTTCCGCCACGAGGCGGGCGAAGTCCGCCTCGTCGAGCGCCCCGTCGACGAAGGGCTGCATGATGCGCGCCGCCAGTTCGGCATAGGACAGCCCGCGCATCCCGCGCAGCGCATCGGCGGAAAAATATGGCCATTTTTCAGGCACATAGAGTCCGCCGTCGCGTGCCAGCCCTGTCAGCAGCACGTCCTCGAACCCGAGAACCGGAGCGGTGCCCCGGGTACTCACGTAGCGCAAGGTTCCTCCGGACCGTAATGACGTCCCGCGGGAAGTGCGGGGCGGCACAGACTATACATGGGCTGGCCGCGGAACAACCCGCCTGCTAGCGTGGTTAAAATGCGGGAAAAAGGGCCGTTTATCGGGGAAATTCGTCCAGCACGGCCGCCATGGCATCCACCGCCGCGTCGATTTCCGTCCGCTCGATGACCGGTGGCGGAGCGAATACGTCCATCGCGTCGGCGCGGGCAAGGAAGAGAGACACCGTGCTCAGCCCAGGTAGCGGGCCTGCAGATGCGCCTTGAAGGCGTCGGTGCCGAGGGGCTTGCCCGTCGCTCCGGCGATCAGCGTATCGGCCGGCAGCATGGAGCCCAGGCCATGCACATTTTCGCGCAGCCAGCCAAGCAGCGGAGCGAAATCGCCGCGGGCGATCCCCGGGCGTATGTCGCCGTCGGCGCGATTGGCCGCGGCGAAAAGCTGGGCGGCGGTCAGCGCGCCCAGGGTGTAGGTGGGAAAGTAGCCGAAGGCGCCGTCGTACCAGTGGATGTCCTGCAGGCAACCGTGCCGGTCGTCGGGAACGCGGAGGCCGAGCAGTTCCTCCATGCCCTCGTTCCAGGCGGCGGGCAGGTCGGGGACCTCGAGCAGTCCCTCGATCATGGCGCGCTCCAGCCGGTAGCGCAGGATAATATGGGCGGGATAGGTCACCTCGTCGGCGTCGACCCGGATGAAGCCGCGTTCGACCCTTATGTAGTGCCGGTACAGGTTCTCCTCCGACCACGCCGCGCCGTCGACAGCGAAGGCGTCGCGCATCAGAGGGGCGGCGAAGGTAACGAACTCGCGGCTGCGGCACGCCTGCATCTCGACCAGCAGCGACTGGCTTTCGTGCATGGCCATGCCACGGGCCTCGCCCACCGGCTGCAGCCGCCAGGCGGCGGGCAGCCCGCGCTCGTAGAGCGCATGGCCGGTCTCGTGCAGAACGCCCATCAGCGCCTGCAGGAAATCGGCCTCGTCGTAGCGGGTGGTGATGCGCACATCGTCGGGCACGCCGGAGCAGAACGGGTGCAGGCTGACGTCGAGCCGCCCGTGATCGAAATCGAAGCCGAGCCGTTGCATCAGCGTCACGGCCAGCGGGCGCTGCGCCTCGGTCGGAAAGGGTCCTTCGAGTTCCATCGGCGCCGGGGCGGCCTCCTGGCGGGCCAGTACCTTTTCGAGAAAGCCGGGCAGAAACCCCGCCAGATCGTCAAACAGCGCATCGATGTGCCTGGTACTCCCGTGCGGCTCGTACTGGTCGAGCAGCGCTTCGTAGCGGCTGGTGCCGAGCGCCACGGCCTTGGCCGCGGCCTGTTCGCGCACCAGCCTCAGCACCTCGGCCAGCGACGGCGCGATGGCGGCGAAATCGCTTTCCGGCCGCGCCGCGCGCCAGACCATCTCGCAGGTGGCGCACGCCTTGCTCAGCGCCTCCACCAGCGCGCCATCCACCGCCACAGCGTGGCGCCATTGCCGGCGCATCTCGCGCAGGTTCGCCGCCGCCCACGGATCGGCGGGCGGATCGGCCTCGGCGGCGTCGAGCAGGTCGCGCACGACGGGCGCCGTCATCTGCTCGTGGGCAATGACCTTGAGCGCGGCAAGCTGCTCGCTGCGCGCCGCGGCGCCGCCCGGCGGCATCATCACCGACATGTCCCAGTGCAGCAGGCGCGCCGCCTCGTCCACCGCGGCGATGCGGCGGAAAATGACTTCCAGCCCGGAATAACCCCGCATGACGACCCCTTCCGATCCCCGATCCGCCGGCCGGACTTATCTATTCCCGCTATGGACGAAAGGCGCAACTGTGGTTGATACTGCCCGCCCGGTCAGCCCCGCGACAGCAAAAGCGGTCTCAATAATGAACAAGCCCAGCCCCCTCCCCCGGACGGATGCCGACGACCCTGCGTCGGCTGCCTGGCCCGTCGAGGAGCGGGACATTTCCGGCTGGACGGACCACTACTTCAAGCGAACCCGGGCCGTCGTCGAGCGGTTCGGCGACGTCCGCGTCACCTACGCCGTTTTCATGCGCCGCCCGGTGGTGGCTGCGCCGCGGCTGGTGCTCGACTGGTTGCAGGCAATGGCGCGCCAGCGCAAGACGACGTTCGAGATAGACCTGCGCTATCGCGAGGGCAAGTGGGTGGGGGCCGGCGAGGCGCTGTTCTACGTCACGGGGCCGTTCGCGAAGCTGGTGGACCTGGAAACCATCATGCTGCAGAAGACCGGGCCCGCCTGCGTCGCCGCCTACAACGCCTATCAGATGTGCGCCGACCTGCCGCGCACCGCCTTCCTCGCCATGGATGCGCGCCACTGCGCCGGCACCGAGATGGCGGAAATGATGGCCTACGCCGCCTCGGTGGGATCCGAGCGGGCGCGCAAGAAGCTGGGCGCGGTGGGCTTCATCGGCAACGCCACCGACGCCACCGCCCATTTCTTCGGGCGGGCCGCGGGAATGGGCACCATGCCGCACGCGTTGATCGGCTATGCCGGCGACACGCTGCGCGCCGCCGAGATGTTCGACGAGGCCTTTCCCGACGAGCCGATGACCGTGCTGGTGGATTTTTTCGGCCGCGAGGTCAGCGATTCTCTGGCCGTCTGCCACCGCTTTCCCGAACGGCTGAAGCGCGGATCTCTGTCGCTGCGCATGGACACGGCGGGCAGCCGCTATATCGAGGGGCTGGATCCCACCGTTTCCTACGCGGTGCTGGAGCGCCACGTGCCCCACGTGGTGCGCGGCTACCGTTCGCCCAGCGAACTGTCGAACCTGGTGGGGCCGGGCGTTTCGGCCGCCGCCATCTGGTGGCTGCGCGAGCGGCTCGACGCGGAAGGATTCCAGTCGGTCAGGATCGTCGCGTCCAGCGGCTTCGGGCCCGCGAAGTGCAAGATGGTCGCCGAGGCCCAGGCGCCGGTCGATGTCATCGGGACCGGCAGCTACCTGCCCGCCACCTGGTCGGAAACCTATGCCACCGCCGACGTCGTGGAATACGACGGCCAGCCGCGGGTCAAGGTGGGACGCGAGTTCTTGTTGAGGTAGCGGCGCACCGCCTACCGGCGCCGCGCCGGACCGGCGCGCCCGCGCCTCTGCTGGCGCCGCAGGATCATGGCGATCGCGAGCAGCACCGCGGCCAGCGCATACCAGGTGATGGCATATTGCAGATGCTCGTTGCGCGGCATCGCCGCGTCGCCGCCGCCGATGGGCAGCCCCCCCGGATTCGGGGCCGGCCCGGCAGCAACCCAGAACGGTGCCGTCCCGCCCAGTCCGAGGGCCTGCCCCATGGCCGGCGGATCGATGCGAAACCAGGCGCCCCTGACCGGGTCGTTCGCGGGGACGAACGCCCCCGCCGGCGCCGGCCGGCGCAGCAATCCGTCGATCGCCACCGCCCCCCTCACCTGGCCATCGGGGCGCGTGGCGGGGCGCTTGCGGTCCTCGGGCACGAAGCCCCGGTCCACCAGCACCCAGCCGCCCGTTTCCAGCCGCAGCGGCGTGACCGCGTGCCATCCGCCGGCGCCGTTGCGCGTACGCGGGCCGACCAGAAGCTCGCTCTCGTGACGGAATGTGCCGCGGACCCTGACATGGCGGAACTCGGGAAGGCCGCGGGCGTCGGCGGCGTCGCGAAGGTCCGCCGATGGCGCCGACATGGCGGCGCGACGCTCGGCGATCAGCCCGCGCTTCCACTGCAGCCGGTCCAGTTGCCAGGTACCGAGGCCCGCCAGCACCGCCAGCGCGCCGCTCACCGCCATGGGCAGCAGGAACGGGTGCCGCCGACCGCCGGCGCCCGTGTCAGGCATCGTATTCGTGCCGCAGGTTCCTGAAATGGTATGCCACCAGAGTCGCCTTCATCGGCCTCAGTAGCGCGATGGCGAGCGCGACGATGACCGGCGGCCACACGACCAGATGAACCCAGGTCGGCGGCGCCGCCCATGCCTCCAGCGCCAGCGCAAGGGGAACCACCACGGCGCCGAGAACGAGGATCACGAATACGGCGGGACCGTCGCCGGAATCGTGGGGCGTCAGATCGAGCCCGCATACCGAACAGCGCTCGGCGACGGTGAGCAATCCCTTGAACAGCGGGCCTTGCCCGCAGCGCGGACAGCGACAGCGCAGACCGGCCGAGACGGGCGAAACCTCGGGCCAGCGACGGCCGGGGGACGGGCCGGTTTCGCTCATCTCCCGCCCCTCCCCGCCGTCGTCCTCAGTGGACCGCCGCGGCGCCCTCGCCCCACCAGTAGATGCAGACGAACAGGAACAGCCACACCACGTCGACGAAGTGCCAGTACCATGCCGCCGCCTCGAACCCGAAATGGTGGTTCGGCTTGAAATGGCCCTGCCATGCCCGCCAGAAACAGACGCAGAGGAAGAGGGTGCCGACGATCACGTGGAAGCCGTGGAAGCCGGTCGCCATGAAGAACGTGGTCGGGTAGATGCCGCCGGCGAACTTGAACGCCGCGTGGCTGTATTCGAACGCCTGGACGCCGGTAAAGGTGAGGCCGAGCAGGATGGTCAGCGCCAGCCCCTGCAGCATGTGCTTGCGGTTGCCCTCGACCAGCGCGTGGTGGGCCCAGGTGACCGTGACGCCCGAGGTGAGCAGGATCAGCGTGTTGAGAAACGGCAGCTCCCACGGGTCGAAGGGCACGATTCCCTTCGGCGGCCAGACTCCGCCGGTCGCCGGCGCGGGAAACAGGCTGGCGTTGAAGTACGCCCAGAACCAGGCCGAGAAGAACATCACTTCCGAGGCGATGAACAGCGCCATGCCGTAACGCATGCCGATCTGCACCGGACCGGTGTGATGGCCTTCGAAGGTGGCCTCCCGGATCACGTCGCGGAACCAGACGAAGAACGTGAACAGCAGCCCCAGCACCCCGGTGGCGAGCAGCCAGGCGCCGCCGCCGTGCATGTAGACCACCATGCCGAAGGTCAGAAGACCGGCGGAGATGGCGCCGACCAGCGGCCACGGGCTGGGATCCACCAGATGCCAGGGGTGCTTGCGCTGGGCGTGGGTGTCTGCTGCTGCCATGACTGTGCTTTCCGTCGTTGTGCGTTGTGGGGTCAGTTGGCGGCCGGCCGCGTCGCAACGGGACCGGCGGAGCGATCGAGCGCGGCGGAACGGACGGGTGTCGCCTCCGCGTCCCCGGGCGCCCTGAAGAAAGTGTAGGACAGGGTGATGGTGGTCACGTCGTCGAGCTTCCGGTCCTTCGCGATGGCCGGATCGATGAAGAACCGCACCGGCATGTCGACCTGCTGGCCTGGCTGCAGGGTCTGCCGGGTAAAGCAGAAGCAGTCGATCTTGTCGAAATAGAGCCCCGCCTTGTCCGGGGTCACGTTGAAGACCGCCTGGCCGGTGACCGGCGCAGACGCCGTCGAGGCGGCACGGAAAAACGCCAGCGCCGGTTCGCCCACGCGCACCTTCATGGAATCCTGCGCCGGCTCGAAGCGCCACGGCAGCCTGGGATCGATGTCGGCGTTGAAGCGGATGGTGATGAACCGGTCGAGCACCTGCCCGGATGGCCCCGTCGCAATCCCGGTCGTGCCGCCGTAGCCGGTCGCCTGGCAGAACAGCCGGTACAGGGTCACGGAATAGGTCGTCAGCGTGCCCATGGCGGCCAGCAGGCCGAATGAAATGAGCAGCGGGATGGCCTTGCGACCGCGCATCACAGGCCCCCGCCGAACTTGATCATGCCGAGCACGTAGAACAGCAGCACCATGGCGCCGAGCGCAACGAGCAGCGCCCAGTTGCGCGCCCGGCGCCGTTTGACCCAATCGTCCCGATCGTGCGTCACCGTGGCCATCCCGCGTTCACAATCCCAGCAACCGGTCGGCGATCAGCGCCGCGAAGACAAGAAACAGGTAGAGAATGGAAAAGGCGAAGGTGCGGCGCGCAACGGCGTCGCCCGCTTCCCGCCAGATGCCGACCGCCAGCCCGACGAACACGAGGCCGAGGGCTCCGGCAACCGCCCCGTATATCCAGCTCGCCATGCCGATGACCGCAGGCGCCGTCGCCAGCGGCGCCAGCAGCAGCGTATAGAGCAGGATCTGCCGCTTGGTTTCGCGCACGCCCGACACCACCGGCAGCATCGGCACCCCCGCCTTCTCGTAATCGTCCCGGCGGTAGAGCGACAGGGCCCAGAAGTGCGGCGGGGTCCACATGAAGATGATGGCGAACAGAACGACCGACCCTAGCGACATGTCGCCGGTCACCGCCGCCCACCCCACCATCGGCGGGAAGGCCCCGGCCGCGCCGCCGATCACGATGTTCTGCGGCGTGCGCCGCTTGAGCCACATGGTGTAGACGAACACGTAGAACGCGATGGTGAAGGCCAGCAGCCCGGCGGCGGTCCAGTTGACCGCCAGCGCCATGACCGTCACCGCCCCGACCGCCAGAACCACGCCGAAGCCCAGCGCCGAGCCGGGATCGAGCCGGCCCTGCGGCAGCGGCCGCTCGCAGGTGCGGGTCATCACCCCGTCGATGTCACGGTCGTACCACATGTTGACGGCGCCCGCGGCCCCGGCCGCCACCGCGATGCACAGGATGGCGATGGCCGCGATAACGGGATGAACCGTGCCCGGCGCGAGATAGAGGCCGGCGAACGCCGTGAAGATGACGAGCGACATCACCCGCGGCTTCAGCAGCACGAGGTAATCGGCAACCGAACCGCCCCGGTCGATCATCGCGCCGGTCGCGGACGCCGCCTGTTGGATCGGCCTCTCGCTCACCTGTCTCTCCGCTCCGCTGCGGCCCGCTGGCTACTTGATTTCAGGCAGTTCCTCGTAGGCGTGGAACGGCGGCGGCGAACTCACCGTCCATTCCAGCGTCGTCGCGCCCTCGCCCCACGGATTGTTTGCCGCCTTCGCGCCCGCGGTAAAGGTGCGCAGGACGATGAACAGGAACAGCAGCGCGCCGGCCGCCGACACGTAGGCGCCCCAGGACGATACCATGTTCCAGCCGGCGAACGCGTCGGGATAGTCCGGGATGCGGCGCGGCATGCCGGCCAGGCCCGAGAAGTGCTGCGGGAAGAAGGTCAGGTTCACGCCGACGAACATGACCCAGAAATGCAGCTTGCCGAGCCCTTCCGGGTATTGCCGCCCGCACATCTTGCCGATCCAGTAATAGAACCCGGCAAAGATGGAGAACAGCGCACCCATGGACATGGTGTAGTGGAAGTGCGCCACCACGTAATAGGTGTCGTGCAGGGTGATATCCACCCCGGCATTCGCCAGCACCACGCCGGTGACGCCGCCGAGGGTGAACAGGAAGATCATGCCGATGGCGAACAGCATCGGCGTCTTGAACTCGATGGAGCCGCCCCACATGGTGGCGATCCAGCTGAATATCTTGATGCCGGTCGGCACCGCGATCACCATCGTCGCGGCGGTGAAGTAAGCCTTGGTGTCGACGTCGAGCCCCACCGTGAACATGTGGTGCGCCCAGACGATGAAGCCGACGAAGCCGATCGCCACCATGGCGTAGGCCATGCCGAGATAGCCGAAGATCGGCTTGCGCGAGAAGGTGGAAACGATCTGACTGATGATGCCAAAGCCCGGCAGGATCAGGATGTAGACCTCCGGGTGGCCGAAGAACCAGAACAGGTGCTGGTACAGGATCGGGTCGCCGCCGCCGGCCGGGTTGAAGAACGTGGTGCCGAAATTGCGGTCCGTCAGCAGCATGGTGATGGCGCCTGCCAGAACCGGCAGCGACAGCAGCAGCAGGAACGCGGTCACCAGCACCGACCACACGAACAGCGGCATCTTGTGCAGGGTCATCCCCGGCGCGCGCATGTTGAGGATGGTGGTGATGAAGTTGATGGCGCCGAGGATCGACGACGCGCCGGCCAGGTGCAGGCTGAAGATGGCCATGTCCACCGCCGCCCCGGGATGGCCCGAGGTGGAAAGCGGGGCATAGACCGTCCATCCCGTGCCGGCGCCGCCGTCGACGAACACCGACCCCACCAGCAGCAGGATCGAGGGAACCAGCAGCCAGAAGCTGATGTTGTTCATGCGCGGGAACGCCATGTCCGGCGCGCCGATCATCAGCGGCACGAACCAGTTGCCGAACCCGCCGATCAGCGCCGGCATGACCATGAAGAACACCATGATCAGCCCGTGCCCGGTGATCAGCACGTTGAAGAGCTGGTGGTCGCCGCCGAGGACCTGATTGCCCGGCTCCGCCAGTTCCATGCGGAAGATCACCGACATCGCGCCGCCGACGATCCCCATCGTCACCGCGAAGATCAGGTAGAGCGTGCCGATATCCTTGTGGTTGGTCGAACACAGCCAGCGGGCGACGAAGCCGATCCGGTGATGGGCGTGATCGCCGTGAGAAGCGCTGCCATAAGCCATCGTGATGATCCTCGTCGCTTAGCGGGCGGGAGTGGCAAGCCCGGCGAGCGTCGCCGGCGCGCTGCGCCCGAGCGCGGCCTTCTTCTGGCCGGCCACCCAGCTGTTGAATTTTTCCCTGGACACGACCTCGACCCGGATGGGCATGAACCCGTGGTTCACCCCGCACAGCTCGGAGCACTGCCCGTAATAGGTGCCCTCGCGCGTGGCCTTGAACCAGGTCTCGTTCAGCCGGCCGGGAACGGCGTCGATCTTGACGCCGAACGCCGGCATGGCCCAGGCGTGCAGGACATCCTCCGCGGTCACCACCACGCGTACGGTGGTGTCGACGGGAACCACGACGGAGGTATCGGTTTCGAGCAGGCGCAGCTGGCCGGGCTTGATCTGGTCGTCGGGGACAATCAGGCTGTCGAAGCTGATCTTGCCGTGGTCGGGATATTCGTAGGTCCAGTACCACTGCTTGCCGATGGCCTTGACGGTCATGTCGGCCTTGGGCACCACGTCCTCGAAATAGAGCAGCTTGAACGACGGGACCGCGATCACCACCAGGATGACGACCGGCACCACCGTCCACATCATCTCGAGCAGGGTATTATGGGTGGTCCGGCTCGGAACCGGGTTTCGCTTCGCGCTGAAGCGCCACAGCGTGTAGAGCAGCAGCGCAAGAACGAACAATGTGATCAGTGTGATCAGCACCAGAAGAAGCTCATGGAACCCGTGAACCCGCTCTGCGACCGGTGTGACCGCGGGCTGGAAGTTGAAATCCCAGGGCTGCGGGCCGGCGGCCCAGGCGTTCCCGGCGAAACTGCCGACGACCGCCGCGGCGGCCGTCCCGATTCCTTTTACAAACCGCATCGCTTTCTATCGTTCTCCAGATGACGGGGGTCCGGGCAACAGGGTGCGACCCCGGGCCGCGCGACAATATCGCAGCATCCGGCCGATCACAACCGCGTGTTCCGTTCCCTTTTCGAACCGCTCCTGTCTACCGCGGGATGCCGACTCGATGCCATCGCATGTGGCCAATCCGCGCTGCGGCGGAATGTCGCACCGGAAGCGAAAGACACCGGTTTTCCAATAGTATCGGCTAGCTGCAACCGTCATCGTCCCGGCGCCCGGCCGCGAACAGCCGCCGCCGCGCCACGTGCACGACAAACCAGACCAGGACCGCGAGAACCGGCACCGAAACGCCGACGGCGATATCGGCCGGCACCGGAATTCCCGCGGCCCTTACCGCCTTCGCCAGATAGCCCACCAGGCCGGCCAGATAGTAGGTCGCCGCCACCACGGAGAGGCCTTCGATAAGCAGTTGCAGGCGAAGCTGCAGCCGCGCCCGAAGCGACATCGCCCCCAGCAGCGCCCGGTTCTGCTCCTGCAGGGCCACATCGATCCGGGTTCGCAGCAGGTCGCTCGCCCGGGCAATCCGCTGGGACAGGCTCTCCTGCCGCGCCGCCACCGATTCGCAGGTGCGCATGGCCGGCGCCAGCCGCCGTTCCATGAACTCGCCGATGGTCGGCAACCCCTCGCTGCGCGCTTCGCGCAGTTCGCCGATCCGCTCGATCACCAGCGCGTGGTAGGCGGCGGCGGCGCTGAAACGGTAGCGGGTGACGCCCACCGTGCGCTCGGCCTCGGCGGCCAGCCGGGTCAGGCGCATAAGGGTATCGCGCTCATCCCCCACGGTGCCGAGGCCCGATATGGAGTCGGTCACCTCCGCCAGCGTCCGCTCGATCCGGGCGACCTCGGGACCGACGTCGCGGGCGACGGGAAAGGCGAGCAGCGCCATCATACGGTAGGTCTCGATCTCGAGCAGCCGCTGCACCAGCCGCCCCGTCTCGGCCGCTTCGGGGCCGCCGCCCCGCACCAGGATGCGGCTGAACCCGTCGCCGTGGATATGGAAATCGGTCCACGCCTCGGCCCCGCCGACCATGGGGCCGCCGACCAGCATCTCCGAGCCGATCAGCCGGGCCGTCTCCTCGCGCGGGCGGCGAGGCCCGTCGGCCGGTTCGACCGCCACGTGTACGGCCACCATGCGCCGGCCGGGCAACTCCGCCAGCCAGGCGGCCGGCACGCGCGCGATCGCCGTCTCGTCGAACGGCGCCGCGACGCTGCCCCGATGCAGGAAGGTATAGGAGCAGAATTCCGTATGACGCTCCCATTTGAGGCGGAACGGGCCGAAATCATGGTGGAAATAGCTGCCGTCGCGAGGCGCCGATATGCCGAACCGCTCGCACAACCGGGCGAGGTGGGTCCGATCGGCCGCCGCGCCGTCCTCGCCGGACAGCATGGCGATGTGGGACAGACGCTCCGGCGCCTCCAGGGCAATGGCCGGCCGGGCATGCACCTCGCCGTGCAGGGCCCCGCGCAGGGGGTGGTCCCTGCCCGTCATCTCGATCGTCAACTCGTCGTCCCCCGTCCGACGCCCGTCATTCGGCTGACTCGGGCGCTCATGATCCTATATAGATAATGCACATCCGTGTGACACGCGTATTTCACGCCGTCAGACCGGGTCCTACCGCGAGGAGTTGCCGTGACCGATCTCGCCGCCACCGACACATTGTTCTTCGAGCGCACCGGCCTCGATCCCGATCGAACCGGGCGCATCGTCGCCGAGGCGCTCGACGGCGCCGATGACGGCGAGCTGTTCCTCGAATACCGCCAGTCGGAAGCCATCGCCTTCGATGACGGCCGGCTGCGGAGCGCATCGTTCGATACCACGCAGGGGTTCGGCCTGCGCGCCGTCTCGGGCGAGGCAGCCGGATATGCCCATGCCTCGGAGATATCCGAGGCGGCGATCCGCCGCGCCGCCGAAACGGTGAAGGCAGTGCGCTCCGGTCGCGGCGGCACGCATGGCGAACCGCCGGCCGGCACCAACCGCTCGCTCTACGGCGACGTCAACCCCCTGGGCGAGGTGGGATTCGAGGAAAAGGTCAACCTGCTGGCCGAGATGGATGCCTATGCGCGCGGGCTGGACCCGCGGGTGCGCCAGGTGATGGTGTCGCTGTCGGGCGAATGGCAGGCGGTGCGGATCGTGCGCGCCGACGGCGTGCGGGCCGCCGACATCCGGCCGCTGGTGCGGCTCAACGTTTCCGTCGTCGCCGGCGAGGGGGATCGCATGGAATCCGGCGGCCACGGCATGGGCGGGCGCGTCGGCTATGCCGCCTACATCGATCCGGCAAGCTGGAAGCCGCAGGTGGAAGAAGCGTTGCGCCAGGCCCTGGTGAACCTCGAGTCGGTACCGGCGCCGGCCGGCGAGATGCAGGTGGTGCTGGGGCCGGGCTGGCCCGGCATCCTGCTGCACGAAGCCATCGGCCACGGGCTGGAGGGCGATTTCAACCGCAAGAAAACCTCGGCTTTCGCCGGGCTGCTGGGCAAGCAGGTGGCGGCCAGGGGCGTCACCGTGGTCGACGACGGCACCATCGGCAACCGGCGCGGCTCGCTCACCATCGACGACGAGGGGACGCCCACCGGCCGCACCGTGCTGATCGAGGACGGGACGCTGGTCGGCTACATGCAGGATCGCCAGAACGCGCGGTTGATGGGCATGCAACCCACCGGCAACGGCCGGCGCGAGAGCTTCGCCCACGCCCCGATGCCGCGCATGACGAACACCATAATGCTGGCCGGGCCGCACGGGCCCGACGAGATCGTCCGCTCGGTCAGGCGCGGGCTCTACGCCGTCAACTTCGGCGGCGGGCAGGTGGACATCACCTCGGGCAAGTTCGTGTTCTCGGCCTCAGAAGCCTATCTGATCGAGGACGGCAAGGTTGGCGCCCCGGTCAGGGGCGCGACCCTGATCGGCAACGGACCCGACGTGCTGACACGGGTGCGCATGGTGGGCAACGACATGCGGCTCGACCCCGGCGTCGGAACCTGCGGCAAGGAGGGCCAGGGCGTTCCCGTCGGGGTCGGCCAGCCGACCCTCCTGATCGACAGCCTCACCGTCGGCGGGACCGCGGCGTAGGGATACCGGCCCGGTCAGAACCGCGGATTTCCGTAGGCGTCCAGTTCCTGCGGCGTCACGCGTCCGTCGCGGTTGACGTCGGCGCCGCGAAAACGGCTGTCCAGCCGCTCGATGATCTGGCGCTGGCGCACCGCTCCGCCGGGCCCGGCCGGCAACAGCCGGTTGCGGCCGCGCATGTATTCGTCCCGGCTTATGGCGCCGTCGCGGTTACGGTCCATGCGCGACAGGTCGGGAGTCAGCGACGGTTCGGGCGCCGGCGCCGCCTGCGGCCCGGACGGCGGCGCATCGAATTTCGGCTGTGGCGGCAACCCGGCACGGCGCGCCGGATCCTCGAATTGCCGGCGCAGCGCCCGCTTCTGGTCGGCCAGCGGGTCGCGGGTTATGACCGACCGCTCGCGCTCGAAAAGCCGGTCGAGCTTGCGTTGCACGGGAACCGGCTGCGCCGGCTGTGCCGCCGCCGGCAGCGGCAGCGGCAGAACCAGGGAGACGGCCACGGCCGCCACGCCCCAAATCGCACCGGTTCCTGCACTCGCCGTCATGCATTGCACTCCGCGCCAACGGGCCATTCAGGAAGATGGGCACGGGCCGGGTTGCCCGCAAGCGCCGCCTCAATAGGCGTAGTCCGAGAACAGCCGGTCGATGTCGCCCGCCCACGGACCGTTGAACCTTTCCAGCTTCTCTTCCGCCGGGGTGCGGCCGCTGTCGACGATTTCGTACAGCGTACCGAGGAAACCGGACTCATCGGCGCCCATCGAATCGAGCCGGTTGCGCCGGCGCAGCCCGGCGCCGGAGATCTCCAGCACCTCGGCGGCGATGTCGCGGACCGTACGGTTGCCGAGCCGGGCGGCCAGCCCCAGCCGCGGAACTTCCCGGCGCAACCGGTCGTGGTCCTCCACCGACCAGCGCCGGACCAGATCCGCCGCCCCCTGCAGGGAGTCCGCGTCATAGAACAGCCCGGTCCAGAGCGCCGGCAGGGCGCACAGCCGCCGCCAGGGGCCGCCGTCGGCGCCGCGCATTTCCAGGTAGGTCTTGAGCCGCACCTCGGGAAACACGGTGGTCAGATGGTCGGACCAGTCGCCGGTGGTGGGCAGTTCGCCCGGCAGCGCCGGCAGCCGGCCGGCAAGGAAGTCGCGGAACGACTGGCCGGCCGCGTCGATATAACGCCCGTCGCGGTAGACGAAATACATGGGCACGTCGAGCATGTAGTCGACGTAGCGCTCGAAGCCCATGCCGTCCTCGAACACGAAGGGCAGGATGCCGCAGCGGTCGGGGTCCGTATCCTCCCACACGTGACTGCGGTAGGAGAGGTAGCCGGTGGGGCGGCCTTCGGCGAAGGGCGAGTCGGCGAACATGGCCACCGCGATTGGCTGCAAAGCCAGCCCGACCCGGAACTTCAGCACCATATCGGCTTCCGACTCGAAGTCATGGTTCACCTGCACCGTGCAGGTGCGCAGCATCATGTCGAGACCGAGGGTGCCGCGCTTCGGCATGTAGTCGCCCATGATCCTGTAGCGGCCCTTGGGCATCCACGGCGTGTCGGCGCGACTCCATTTCGGCTGGAACCCGACGCCGAGCAATCCGACGCCGATCTCGCCGGCGACCGTCTTCACCTCGTTCAGGTGGGCGTGGACCTCGTTGCAGGTCTGGTGGATGGTCTCGAGCGGCGCGCCCGACAGCTCGAACTGTCCGCCCGGCTCGAGCGTGATGTTGCAGCCGTCCTTCACCAGGGCGATGGGGTTGCCGTTCTCCACCACCGGCTGCCAGCCGAACCGGGTCAACCCTTCGAGCAGACCGCGGATGCTCGCCCTGGCGCCGTTATAGGGCGCGGGACGCAGCGACCCGAGCTGGAACACGAACTTCTCGTGCTCGGTGCCGATGCGCCAGCGGTCCGGCGGCTTGCAGCCCGACTCGAGATACTCGACCAACTGCCGCCGGTCGGTGATCGGTGTGCCGGGCGTGGACGGAGGAGCGGCCATGGCTTTCCTGTGAAGGGGTTTGAGCTGGGGTATCAATGCGGATCCGCCTGCGCCCGGCCGGGAGCACCCTGTTCCCCCCGCCAGTCGCCGACCAAGGCCTGCCAGCACGCCAGCGCCGCCAGGACGGCGGTATCGGCGCGCAGGATGCGGGGCCCCAGTGTGGCCGGCGTAACAAAGGGCAGTTTACGCAGGGCGTCAAGCTCGGATCGGGCG
>Ga0326597_10001399_pt1 | contig 39312 bp, 36 predicted proteins | sample RVTome_12_FD_203789 | JGI IMG/M metagenome (GOLD analysis project Ga0326597, IMG submission 203789) | Soil microbial communities from uranium-contaminated site in the Upper Colorado River Basin, Wyoming, United States - RVT100D185 | ecosystem: Environmental > Terrestrial > Soil > Contaminated >... | reverse complement strand
GGTCGGTCTCCGAAGCGATGATCACCTCGGATGGATCCTCGACGTGCTCGGCGAGAAGTTCATGGAACCGCGCCACCCCGGCGATCCCGTCCGGCAGACGTGCAGCCGCCAACTTGCGACCCTCGCCATTCTCGAGATGCACATCGTGGTGGTCTTCGGCCCAGTCGTGCCCTACGAACACTTCCATCATCGCCTCCGGATCGGATGTGGGTGAGCCCGAGGCGACCACAGCGTCCTAATGGTTCAGTGCTCGAAGCACGTCATCCCACCAGCCATACGGTCATCCTCGCCTACCGGTCGGCGCACGATCTAGGCCTAGGACTCAACGTCCAGGGTCACACAGTGCTGACCGACCGGCGGCTCGGAACCATCCTGCACGAACGCCGGACGGTCCGCCCCCATTAGTTAGAGGTCACCGTGGCAGGACGGCCGCCGCCTCCTCGGTCGTCACTGGTCGGAAGTCGACGTACCAGCGACCCACCCCGCCGAAGTCGTAGGGCTGATGCAGGCACACCACCTCATCCGCCGCGCCGGTGATCCGACGGTCGAGGTTGCCCGGGGCGACCGGCACCGCGAGGATGACCTGGCTGGGATCCCACGCGCGCACGACCTCGAGCGCCGCCAGCGCGGTGGCTCCCGTGGCGATGCCGTCGTCGACCACGATGGCTGGGCGTCCGCTCACGGCCACCCTCGGTCGATCCCCTCGAAAGATCCGTGCGCGTCGGTCCAGTTCCTCCCGCGCGGATTGCTCCAACGCGCTGAGGTCGCCTTCGCGAACGCCCATGTGGGCGATCACATCGTCGTTTCGGACCAGCACCCCGCCCTCGCCGATGGCCGCGGCCGCCAACTCCGGCTGACCCGGGACTCCCAGCTTGGCGACCAGGATGACGTCCAGGTCCAGCCCCAGGGCCTTGGCAACCGCGGCCGCCACGATCAGGCCGCCGCGGGGCAGGCCCAGCACCACGGCATCGCTGTTCTCGTAGGCACGCAGGGCGTCGGCCAGCAACTCACCCGCGGCCCGCCGGTCGCGGAATCGCATGTCCCAGAGCCTAGAACATCCCTTGGCCACGGATTCCGCGAAACAGGCTCAGCCGAACGTGGGCGGCTGCAGTCGCGCAACCTCGCCTCGGAGTTGGGCCAGGAGCAAGGGCGCTGCCTCGGCCGCGATCGACGCATGCACGTCGGCCGGCCAGTGGATCCCGTCCGGGTTGAGCCGGTCGATCGCTGGCAGGACGTGCGACCACACAGGCAGCGTTGCGAAGCCATGCCGAGCGGCGATGTCCAACTGACGCGCCTCGGACGCAGCGCGGTTGCGGTGGCGGTTGCCGTAGTACGACGAGTTGTGCGACGTCGGCCCCAGCGCCAGGCCCGCGGCCCCCTGGGCCAGGCCGCGCACCTGCATCATGATCAGGTCGTACAGGCGATCGAACTCCTTGGCCGGCACGCGGGGCAGCACCAGGCCGACGGTCCGAGCCCCCCACGGATACGCCTGGTGGATGACCTTGCGCAGGCGCGAACGCAGCACCGCCGGCCGGACGTACGGGACCACGGTGCCGACAACCTCGGGCACGCCCAGCGGGGCGTGGTCGAACCCGCCCAGCCCGACGACGACGATGTCGGCCCCCGCCAGGACGTCGAACTGCGCGTGGCGGTCCTTGCTCACGACCTTCCACGCCTCACGCACGGTCATGCCGGCCCGGGCCAGCACGGTGGCCTCGACCGGTTGGCCCAGTTCCGCGCTGAGCAGGCCGGCCAGGACGTTGGGGTAGAGGGTCGGCTCGGACGGCAGCTGCGGTCCACGGTCGTTGACGAACGCAGTCGAGTCGGCCAGCACAACCATGCGCAACGGCGCGCTCACGTCACCACCAGCAGCGGGTCGTGCGCCGAACGGCTGGCCTGCAGCAGCAACCGCCACGCGGCCAACCACACCAGCGTCGAGCCCAGCAGGTGCAGCCCGACCAGGACCTCGGGGACCCCGGCCGCGTACTGCACGTAGCCCAGGGTGCCCTGCGCCAGCTCGACGGCGACCAATACGGCGGCCGCGCGCCGGACCCTGGCGTGGCCCAGAGCCTGGGCGACCACCAGGGTGGCCACTGACAGGCCGACGAGCAGCCAGACCAGGTCCGCGTGCAGGAACGCCACGGAGCGGACATCCAGCGCCAACCGCACCGTCCCTGGATCACCGGCGTGTGGGCCCGCGCCGGTGACGAGCGTGCCCATGACCAGCACGCCAGCCGCGACCGGCACGACCAGCGAGGCCAGCCGGCGCAAGGCGTCGGGGACGGCTACTTCGTCACCGACGCGCTGGGCGCGCACCCGATCATGGGCCACCGCGGCCACGGCGATCAGGGCAGCCGACACGAGGTAGTGCGCCGCGACCCACAGCGGGTGGAGCCCCGTCAGGACCGTGATCCCGCCAAGCACGGCCTGCGTCAGGACGCCAGCCAGCAACCACCAGGCCAGCGGTCGGACCCGTGGGCCACCGTCTGCATCGCGGCGCGCCGCCAGGACCAGCGCGATTGCCACGCCCAGGACCATGCCGGTCAGCAGGCGATTGCCGAACTCGATGAACTGGTGCCATCCGGCCACGTCACCGGCCAGCTCGGGGATGATCCGAGAGCCTGAGCACGTCGGCCAGTCTGGGCACCCGAGGCCGGACTGGGTGAGCCTGACCAGCCCGCCGGTGACCACGATCACGACGTTGGTCACGATGGCCGCCAACGCGGTCCGACGGAGCCGACGAGCCGACGGGACCTCAGCCGGGACCGGTGAGAGCACGTGTTCGGTCGAGGTTGCCGTGGGGGTCAGCGCCATGCCGGCGGAGGCTACCCAGCGGCTCCGCGCGTCCATCGGGCGCGGCGGCTGCCGACCACCTTGACGCCCGTACCCTCCGGGCCTTCCCCTCCCTGTCGAAGGACGTGCAGGTGCCGCCGGTCCACTCCACGATGACGATGGTCCAAACCGCCACCCACCGGCGTCGCGGCCTGCTGCTGTTGGGCGTGGCCGGGTTCCAGGGCTGGTTGTGGGCGACACGTGCCTGGAACCTGATCGCCGACGCGGAGGAGTTCACGGTTGCGTTCGTGACGGTCCACCTGGTCCTGTTCACCGCTGCATTCGGCATGGCCGGCGTGCTGGCGGTGCTGGGATGGCGCATGCGCGTCGAGGCCGCCACAGCCGCCACGCCGACCGCGCCAACCGCGTCCGCGCCCGCGATGGCCGATTCCTCGGCGAGCGAGTGAGCGCATTGGACCCGCTGCCCCCGGCAACGACGCCCGACGCGACGCCGGCCGCGACGCCCGACGCGACGCCCGCCGCGACGCCGGACGCGACGCCGGACGCGGCGCCGGATGCGGGCGAGGTCAGCGCCCTGCACGGCCGTGGTCGCTACGAGTCCGCCACCGCCGGCTGGCTGGGGACCCTGCGCCGCTACGTGCTGGTGACCAAGCCGCGCATCATCGAACTGCTGCTCATCACGACCGTGCCGTCGATGGTGGTGGCCGCCGGCGGATGGCCCGGCACGTGGCGGGTCGCGGCAACCCTGCTCGGCGGGACCCTTTCGGCCGGCAGCGCCAACGCGATCAACAACCACCTCGACCGTGACATCGACCGGATCATGGACCGCACCAGCGGTCGACCGACCGCTTCCGACCAGATCCCACCGGGTGCCGCGTTGCGCCTCGGCCTGGTCCTGGGCGTCGTCGGCTTCGCGTGGCTTGCGCTGCTGGTCAACCTCGCTGCTGCCCTGATGGCGACGTCGGCAATCCTGTTCTACGTCTTCGTCTACACCCTGGGGTTGAAGCGGCGCACGTCGCAGGCCGTCGTCATCGGTGGGGCAGCCGGTTGCGCCCCCGTGTTGACCGGCTGGGTCGCCGTCCCGGGGGCATCCCTGGCCGACCCGACGCCGTGGCTGTTGTTCGCGATCCTGTTCTGGTGGCAGCCGCCGCACTTCTGGGCGCTGGCCATCAAGTACCGCGAGGACTATGCAAAGGCCGGGCTGCCCATGCTCCCCGTGATCGCCGGCGTGGCCGAAACCACCCGCCAGATCTGGCTCTACTCGTGGCTGCTGCTGTCGATCGTCCTGCTCTACGCGGTCGGTGCCGGCCCGACGGCCGATGTCGGGCCGCTGTTCGTCGTGACGGCAGGCGCCCTCACGATCGGTTGGCTTTGGCTGGCGTGGCAGCTGCGCCGCGACCGCACCGTCAAGGCGGCGATGCGCCTGTTCATCTGGTCGACGTCATGGCTGGCACTGGTCTTCACCGCCGCAGCCGTCGACGCCGTCCTGTGAGGGCCATCAGCGCTGGCTCAGCCTGACGCGGCTCAGCCTGACGCGGCTCAGCCTGACGCGGCTCAGCCTGACGCGGCTCAGCCTGACGCGGCTCAGCCTGACGCGGCTCAGCCTGACGCCATGCGAGCGCGGACGTAGGCGTCGACGTCGTGCCAGTCCATGGCCCTGGGACCGCCGACGTGGCGGTTGTACGGCTGGTCCATCACCAGGATCTCGCGTCCGGCGGCGCGCAGGGACTCGACGTTGTGCGGGGCGTCATCGATCAACAGGTCGAGGGCGAGGTCGGACTTGCGGCCGAGGAAGCACAGGTCCCAGTACGGGATGCCGTACTCATCCAGCCACTCGACGGTGTCGTGGACGGTGATGGCGTGTGCGCCCGACAGGACGATCCGGTGGGTCACGATGCGGATGTGCACCCCGTCCTGGGACAGTCCCTGCAGCACCTCGGCAGCGCCCGGGATCGGCGCCAGCTTCCGGAACAGGCGATGATCAACGACGGCCGCACGGAACAACTCGTCCAGGCGTTCCTTGTCCGCGATGCCCCACTCGGACAGTTCCCAGCTGCGGGCATCCCCCAGCGAGGCTGCCTCGACACCCAACTCCTCGGCCACGATCGGCCGGAAGCCGGCCGTGAAGTCGGCGACGACCCCATCGAGGTCGACGCCGAGCACGAACGCGCCGTGGGGATCGTCTTCAGCCATGCCCTGAAGCTACAGGCCGGCCACCCGACCCGCGGGCGGGGTCACGTCAGGAAATCAGGCTGGAGCGTGGGCGACGACAACCAGGTCGATCGCTGGGCGATCGGCGCCGTCGACCGCGCGCTCGACCAGTTCGCACGCCTCGAGGTCCATGCCCGCGAGGTCGGCCCGGACCTCTGCCACCGTGGGCAGCAGCGCGGGGTCGGGCGGTCCGCCGGTCCCTCGATCGAGGTTTTCGACTGGGTGCGCCACCAGCACCAGCATGCCGCCGGGACGAAGCGCCGCGGCCGCGGCCCGCAGAACGGCCGAGCGGTGCGGCTGCGGCAGGTGCAGGAACGAGTGGATGACGACGTCGAACGACGCCACCGGGGGGACCCAATCGGTCAGATCAGCGGCCAGCGTGGAAATCTCGACACCCAGTTGGTGCGCCTGTTCTCGGACCTGCTCCAGCGCCACCGGCGACAGGTCCACGCCCGTGACGGTGTGGCCTCGGCCGGCCAGCCAGACCGCATTGCGACCGTCACCGCAGGCAAGGTCCACGACGTCACCGACGGGACATCCGTCGAGGTACTGCTCGACGAAACGGTTGGGCGGCTTGCCCCACAGGTCCCCGCCGGCGTCTGCGTAGCGCTGGTCCCACAGGGCGCGGGCCGATTCGGCGTCCCACGCTGTCACCACGGACCGTCCCGTCGCGTCATGCCGTCACCCCGCTGCAGCAGTCATGCCGCCGATGCCTCGGCGCCTTCGACCAGGGCCACCGTGCCCCGCATCGTGGATGGGTGGATCGTGCAGATGAAGAAGAGATCGGCCTCACCCGCCGCCGTCCACAGAGCTGCTTCCTGACCTGCCTGGAACGTCGAGGTGAACGCGATCGGCGTGCCGTTGGCGTCGAAGTCAGCGGCGGATGCGTAGACGAACAGATTGTGGGTGACGGCCTGCTGGTTGACGAAGTTGATCCCGACCTCCCCCTGCGCCGGCAACGTCACGGTGGTCTGGTCGAACTCCAGCCCTGAGTCCGCCCCCGCGGTCACGGTCGCCCCGTGCCCGGCTGGCAGCCCATCGAACGACGGGCCGTGCGGCTGGGCGTTGATGTTGACCAGGCTCTCATCATCCACGCCGCCGCCGGTGACCGCCAGGCCGAACCCGAACAGGATCGGCGCCAGCCCCGCGATGGCCACGCCGGCCTTCTGCCGCGGGCCGAGCGTGTCGGCCGACGCGGCCAACGACATCGCGGCCAGGATCCCGCTTGCCATCACCGAAGCCAACGCGACGGCTCCCAGGCGGGTGTTGTAGAGCATGATGAAGGCGAACAGCCCGACAAAGCCCGCGATCGCCGCCAGGATGCCCAGCGGCATCAGGATGGGCATCACGATCCGGTTGTGGGTCGTGTCGCTGGGGCTCTTGGTCGTGGTGCTCATGGCAACTCCTGGGGCAATGCGCGTCAGGCGGGGTGGACGTCCAAGGGTGTGGCGGGTGGTGCCACGGGCATGTGGTCGTTGCGTTCCTCGCGGTTCGCCCAACGGAAGAACGTGACGGTGATGATCCCCCACAGAAGAAACCCAACACCGATCTTCATGATCAGGCCAGCCAGCTGCATGTCGTGCACGGCGGAGATCCCGAACATCCGGTCGAACTCGTCGTAGCGCTGATACATCGGCTTCTCGCCGAACGTCAGCATCGCCGAGGGAACCGTGGGCAGGATCGATTGGACGAAGATGTAGCCCATGCGCGCCGGCGGCTCCAGGCGTGGCACGAGCGTCGGATCGGGGCTCAGGACCGGCAACCACATCGTCACGGCGGCGACGATCCACAACAGGTGGCTGGCGCCGTGGAACTGCGTGTCGGTGATCATGAAGTCGACCACGGCCGGCCAGTGCAACAACGCCAGGGCGACGTTGAAGATGACGGCGGCGATCAGCGGCCGTCCGATGCGCGTGGCGACCCAACGGGCCGGTCCCCAGCGCAGCACCAGGCGGAACAGCCAAGCGGGTGTTCCCAGCAACAGCAGGGGCGCGACCACGAAGGCGTGGACCATGTGCTCGGTCATGTGGACGCTGTACAGCGCCTGCTCACCGATCGCGTGGAACGGTGTGCCGGAAACGGCAAACAGCGCCACGACCCCGGACACGAAAGCGAACTTCTGTCGACCGGTTGCGACCGCGACGTCGGGCCGCCCGACCATGCTGGGGCCGTAGCGGCGCAGGGCCACGGTGTACGCGACGATCAGGCCAAGGCAGAGACCCCAGAACTCGAATGGGGGGCTGCTGAGGTCGAGCGTCACACCGCCAAGTTCCATCGTCGCGTCAGTTCCCGAAGAAGCCGGGAACCCCGAGCCACGTCGTCAGCACGATCGCGTACAGCCCAATCGCCAGGAAGAGGCCGGTGGCAACGATGCGGGTGTAGAAGCGGATGTCGAACTTGAGGTGCATGAAGAAGCCGCCGACCAGGGCGAACTTGATCGACATCAGCACGATGAGCAGCGGCAGCGCACCCCATGCGAAGTCGATCACGAACGTCGACACCTCCATCGCCGTCAGGACGCCCAAGGTCAGCGCGATCTCGACATAGAGCCGCGGCGTGGGGTGGTGTTCGTGGGTCGTGGTGTCCGACATCTGAAGAACTCCTGTGTCCGGGCCCGCAGACGGCGCCCCGCCGTCTGGTGGTCGTGCGGGCCTGTCAGCCGGCAGGGATGAGGTAGACGACGGTGAAGATGATGACCCAGATGATGTCGACGAAGTGCCAGTACAGCCCGATGATCTCGGTCTTGAGCGGCTGGTCCTCGCGCACCTTGCCGGTGTGGGACAGCCACCACAACGCCAGCAGCATCAGGATGCCGATTGTGACGTGCGCACCGTGGAAACCGGTCAGGACGAAGAACGACGACGAGAACGGCGACGTCGTGAGTCCCAGCCCCTCGAGGTTGAACTTCGAGAACTCATAGACTTGGCCGCCGATGAACACCATCCCCTGCAGCGCCGTCGCCAACGTCCACATGCGCATGCGCCGCATGTCGCCCTGCGTGTGGGCGTGATGGGCCAGCACCATCGTGAGCGAGCTCATCAGCAGGACGAACGAGCTGACCGACGTGAACGGGATGTCGAAGATCTCCACGCCCGGACCACCGTTGGTGCGGTCGAAGTACAGGAGGTACGTGGAGATGAAGGCCCCGAAGAACAGGAACTCGGAGCCGAGGAAGATCCACATCGCCATCTTGCGATTGTCGACCCCCATCGAGGTCTCGGACACCTGCATGGTGTTGCCTTTGGAAGTGCTCGGGCGCGGCGGACAGGGAGGGGCGCAGGCCCCAGCGATACGTCAGTGGGCGGCGGCGGCCGCAGACTCGTCGTCACCCTCGGCGAGGGGTTCGATGACCCAGCCGAACATGCCGACCAGCATCCAGAGGGCACCGATGACGCCACCGATGAGGCTTCGGTAGATCACGGAATACCCCAGGATCGGGAACGCGACGGTCATGAACAGTGGCCAGTACGAAGGGTGTGGCATGTGGATGTGCTCACCGTGGTCGCCGTCCGGGTCGTGGTCGTCGGAGGCTCCGGCCGGGATCGGCACGGCAGCACCCGCCTCGGTCTCCGCGTACTTGCGGTGCCAGAACTCGTCACGCGCCGTCACGGTCGGGATCACGTCGAAGTTGTGGGCCTTGGGCGGGCTGGTGGTCAGCCACTCCAGCGTGCGGGCGTCCCACGGGTCGGCGGGCGCCTTCTCGTCGGAGCGCCAACTCTGGAAGATGTTGACCAGGAAGATCATGGTGGACACCACGATGATCAGGGCGCCGACCGTGGAGATCAGGTTGTACATCTCAACGGTGGGTCCGAGCTCCTCAGGCAGGACGGCGGTTCGCCGCGGCTGGCCGAGCAGGCCAGACAGGTGCATGGGAGCGAAGGCCAGGTTGAAGCCCAGGAACCAGGTCCAGAAGTGCCACGATCCCAGCTTCTCGCTCAGCATCTTGCCGAACATCTTGGGCCACCAGTAGTACATGCCCGACACGATGCCGAACATCGCACCGCCGAAGAGGACGTAGTGGAAGTGGGCCACGATGTAGTAGGTGTCGGTCTGCTGGGCGTTGTGCGGGACGACTGCGTGGGAGACGCCGGACAGGCCGCCGATCGTGAACATCGCGACGAAGCCAATCGCGAACTTCATGGCGGCCGTGAAGGTGAGCTGGCCGCCCCACATCGTGAAGATCCAGTTGAAGATCTTGATGCCCGTCGGGACGGCGATGAACATCGTCGACAGTGCGAAGGCCGATTCCGCAACCGGTGACAGTCCAACGGCGAACATGTGGTGGACCCACACCCCGAAGCCCATGAAGGCGATCGCGGCTCCGGCGAAGGCCACGGCGGCATACCCGAACAGCGGCTTGCGGCTGAAGACCGGGAGCACCTCGGACACGATGCCCATGGCGGGCAGGATGAGGATGTAGACCTCGGGATGGCCGAACAGCCAGAACAGGTGCTGCCACAGCACGGGATCACCGCCGCTGGCCGTCTGGAAGAAGTTCGTCGAGAAGTTGACGTCGAAGGTCAACTCGAACAGCGCCACTGCGATGATCGGCAGGCTGAACAGCAACAGGAACTGCACGACGATGGCCATCCAGATGAACATCGGCATGCGCATCATCGTCATGCCGGGCGCGCGCATGTTGAAGATCGTCGTGAGGAAGTTGACCGACGCGACCAGCGATGACAGACCCGCAATCTGCAGGCCAACGGCGTAGAACGCCATGTTGTTGCCGGGAATCGCGGTCGACAGCGGCGCATACCCGAACCAACCGCCGTTGGGCGCGCCGCCCAGGAAGAACGACGAGTACAGGAAGAGTCCGGCGAACAGGAACGTCCAGAGGCTGAACGCGTTCAGTCGAGGAAAGGCGACGTCACGGGCGCCGATCTGCAGCGGGATGAAGAAGTTGAAGAACGCGGCGGCCATGGGCATGACGACCATGAAGACCATCGTGATCCCGTGCATGGTGAACAGCTGGTTGTAGGCCTCCTCGGACAGCAAGGTGGACTCGGCCTGGGCCAGTTGGAGCCGCACGAGGACGGCCTCGAGACCACCGACCAGGAAGAAGAACAGGGCCAGGGCCCCGTACATGATCCCGATCTTCTTGTGGTCCACCGTGGTGAGCCAGCTCTTCCAGCCGGTCTCGGCCATCGGCCGAGCCAGCATGCGCTTCGGCGCGGTGGCGGTCGCGCTCGACATGTCCGCTCCTTGTTGCGCCGGGGTGGCGCAGGGGTCGTGCTCAGTCCGGGCCAGGGCCTCAGGCGCTGGGAATCGCCGTCGTGGTCATCGAAGGGTTGCGAGGTAGGCAGCGATGTTTGCCGCGTCTGCCTCGCTGAGGACGTCCTCGAAGCACAGCATCCCGACGGCGTTCTCCCCCGTCGGACGCATGGCCTTCAGATCAGGGGCGCACCGGACCCAGTCGGCCAGCAGCGCCAGGTTGGGCTGGTTGGTGAAGTTGCCGGCCTCGTCACGCAGGTACAGGTCGAAGATCGCACCGGCAAACTCGCGACGACTCATGAGGTGGGTCAGATCGGGCCCGACGATGCCGGCGGCGTTGGTGCCGTCGATCGTGTGACAGGCCACGCACGTGTTGGCGAACAGCGCCGCACCCGCCGCCTCGGCCCCGCCTGCCGGCGTCGCTGCCGGCTGCTGCTGCCCGGCGACCCAGAGGTCCCAGTCGGCCGGGTCCAACGCAACGGCCCGCGCCCGCATGTTTGCGTGCGACAGCCCGCAGAACTCCGCACATTGGCCGAGGTAGCGGCCCGCGTGATCGGCCTGAAGGTTCAAGGTGTTGATGCGACCGGGGACCACGTCACGCTTGCCGGCCAGGGCCGGGATCCAGAACGAGTGGATGACAGCGTTGGACGCCTGGCCGGCTTCGAGCGATGTCATCTCCAGGCGAACCGGTCGACCGACCGGGATGACCAGCTCGTTCGCGGTCACGATGCCCAGGTCCGGGTAGCGGTACTCGAACCACCAACGATGGCCGATGACCTCGACGGTCATCGTGTCCGGCGAGTCCGGTTCAGCGCGAAGGTCGAAGATCATCTGGACGGTCGGGACCGCCAGAACGGCCAGGACCAACGCCGGGACGGCGGTCCAGAACACCTCGAGCTTGGTGTTGCCGTGGGTCTGGACCGGCAGCGCATCGTCTTCGGGCTTGCGGCGGAACTTCACCACCGTGTAGACGATCAGGCCCTGGACCAGGACGAAGATGAAGGCGGCAAGGCCGAACACGACCTTGATCAGATCGTGGGGGTCCTGGGCGTAGGGGCCCTGGGGATCCATCGCGCTCTGCGGGGCGTTGCTGCAGGCACCCAAGACCATGGCCATGACGGCCAGGAGGGCAATCGACTGCAGCCGCGTACCGCGGTCGCGGCGGCGGATCCGTTCGCGGATCGTGCCGAGCAAGGTGATGTCTCCTTGTCGACGTGGTGCGAATGACCACGGGTCGTGACGGCGTGCCGTGTCCGTTCGACGCGCTCCGAAAGCCTCGCTGCCTCGGGAGCGGCGGGGGGTCGCGGTGGTGGTCGAGCGGGCCGGCGAGGCGGGCTTCCAACGAGTGCACAGCCGGCGCGCGGCACTTTACCCCGCCTCTCCACCGGCAGCGGTCACGAGCCGTCAGGGCTCCCAACGGAACAGCCGCGCCGCAGCAAGCGTCGCGACGGCGCCCCACAGGGCCAGCACGGCAAGCGCCCCCCACGCCACCGCACCGGTGGCCAAGCCCTCGCGAAACACCTCGCCAAGGGCCCCCGACGGCAGCAGGCCACCAAGGTCGGCCATGCGCCCGGGCAGTGCATCGGCGTCGAACATGACGCCGCTCACCCCGAGCAGGACGAGATAGAGGGCGTTGACGACCGCGAGGGTTCCTTCGGCACGCAAGGTGCCTGCGATCAACAGCCCCATCGCTGAGAACGTCCACGTGCCGGCGGCCAGGCCAAGGACGACTGCCAACAGCCCGTTCGCCTCGGCGTCCCAGTCCAGGCCCAGTCGGGCCGTGCCCAGGACCAACAGGGTCTGGACGATCAGGAGTGCGACGACTGACAGGCCCTTGGCGGCCAGGAACGCTGGCCGCGACAGGGGGCTGGCACCGAGCCGCTTGAGCACGCCGTACTTGCGTTCGAACGCCGTCTGGATCGACTGCGCCACAAACGCCGTGGACATGACCGAGATGGCCAGGACGCCAGGGACCAGGAACGTCAGCGGATCGCGGTCGCCGGTCGGCAGCACGTCCACCTGGGAGAAGAACACCAGGATGCCCAAGGGGATCCCGAGCGTGACCAGGACGCTCTCGCCCGATCGCAGCAGCAGCCGCAGCTCCATGCGTGCCTGCGCGGCGATGGCCGTCCACACCGGGGCCGGTCCGGCGTGCGGGTTGCTCTCGAGGAGAGGGGCTGCCTGGTCGTGGCTGACCGGGAGCTCAGCGCTGGTCACGGCTCACCGCCTCTTCTGCCGTCAAGCGCAGGAACACTGCCTCGAGACTGCGCTTGCCGGCCTGCAGCTCACCCAGCTTCTCGTCGTGGCCGGCGAGCCAGGTCGCCAACGCCAACACCAGGGGTGGCGAGTTCTCGGCCTCGATCGTGTAGTGCCCCGGGCGTGGCTCGTGCACCGGGAGGTGCAGCGCCTCGGACAGGTCTGCAGTGTCCAGGCCCGGGCGCGCGGTGAACAGGATCTCGGGGTGCTCGCCGTGGGTCAACTCGTCCGGTGTGCCCTCGGCGATGAGACGGCCACGGTCGATGATCGCCACGCGATCGGCCAGCACCTCGGCCTCGTCCAGGAGATGGGTCGTGAGGACCACCGTGACACCATCGGCGCGCAGCTCACCGACCAGGTCCCAGGTCGTCCGACGAGCCGCAGGGTCCAGACCGGCCGTTGGTTCGTCGAGGAACACGACCTCGGGCCGCCCGATCAACGCCAGCGCCAGCGACAGCCGCTGGCGCTGCCCGCCTGACAGGTCGCGGACGCGCGTCCTGTCGCTGCGGGTCAGGTCCACCCGCTCCAGCAGCACGTCGGGGTCCAGGGGTGCGGCGTAGAACCGGGCGTAGAGCTGCAGCACCTCGCGTGGATGGGCCGTGGGGTACAGCCCGCCTTCCTGCAGCATCAGGCCCATCCGAGGGCGCAGCAGGGCGGCATCAGCGTGCGGGTCCAGCCCCAGGACCCGGACCTGCCCGGCGTCGGGTTGTCGATACCCCTCCAGGCACTCCACGGTCGAGGTCTTGCCGGCACCGTTTGGGCCCAGCAACGCCAAGGTCTCGCCGCGCGCCACCGAAAGTGTCAGGCCGTCGACGGCAACCAGGTCGCCGTAGCGCTTGACAAGGCCCGTGACCTCGATCCCGGCCACTCGACCTCCCGTGCCAACGGACCGCCGGCGAGCGTACGCGCAGCGGCTGGCGCCACTGCGGTCGGTCAGTCCGCGTTGCGGTCCAGCAGGCGTGGTGGCTCCGCGACGAAACCGGCCAGCCTGTCGCCAAGCCCCGCCAACGCATCCTCGAGTTGGCGCACGCGGGCCTCGTCGGTGCGCAGCTGCTCGGCGACGAGCAGCGCGCCCCCGGCGACGGCCAGGATGATCACGCCGAAGCCGGCACTGGCCAGGTAGACCAACTGGACGGCGACGGCGGTCTCGACGGAGATCTTGACGTAGCCCATGATCCCGACGATGGCAGCAGCAGCCAGGAGCACGACGCCTGCCTTCATCCGCGCACGGCCCGTTCGTTGCATGTCGATTTCTCCATCGAATCGGCGGACGGTCAGCAGTCCGCGTGCGGTCATGGCATTCAGGCCCACCCAGACGGTGGCGGCCAGCAACACACTGCCCAGCCCCAGCCCGAAAGCGGCGGGGAGCGCGGCGGTGACGCTTGGAGGACCACCCATCAATGTCCCGAACCGAGGTAGACCTCGCGCAGGCGGTCCTTCAGGTCTTCGAGCTCGTGGCCTTCGGCGTGCTGGATGATCTGGCCCTTCTCCAGCACGTAGGCGCGGTGAGCGAGGTCGAGAGCAAGCACGTTCTGCTCGACGAGGAGCACGGCCGTGCCCTGCTCGGCGTTCATCTGCTTGATCAGGTCGAACGTGTCCTCGGCCATGACCGGGGACAGTCCCATCGAGGCCTCGTCGATCAGCAGCAGGCGCGGGCCCGACATCATGGCCCGCACGATCGCCAACATCTGCTGTTGGCCACCGGACAGCGTCCCGGCCAGCTGCTTGTGGCGCTCCCGAAGGATCGGGAACGCCGTGAACGCCTGCTCCAGGCGCTCGTCCACGAGCGCGCGGTCGGTCGCGATCACGTACGCGCCCAACTCCAGGTTCTGGCGGACCGTGAGGTCCTTCAACATCCCACGCCCCTCCGGGCACAGGACCAGTCCCTGCGGCACCAGCAACTCCGGCGACGTCCGAGTGATGTCATGGCCGTCATAGCTGACTGTGCCGTCGGTGGCGTGCAGCAGGCCGACGATCGTCTTCAACGTCGTCGTCTTGCCGGCTCCGTTGGAGCCCATCAGCGCAACGACCTCGCCCGCGTGCACCTCGAGGTCGATTCCGTGCAGGACCTTCAGGTCGCCGTAGCCCGACTCCACCGCCTGCATGGACAGCAACGGTCGCTCGCGGCGCTCAAGGTGCAGGGGCACTGCCAGCCCCTCGGGGGCAACCGTCATGACGATGCCTTCCGTGAGGCGACGGTCTTCTTCGCCACGGACTTCTTCGCCACGGACTTCTTCGCCGCGGCCTTCCTGGCCGGCGCCTTCCGGGCCGGCGCCTTGGCGGCGACCGGCGCTGGGGATGCCGCCGAGGGGGTCGTGGCGGGCGCGGCGGCAGCCGCGCCGTCCGTGCCGATGGTCGACCTTCCGAGGAACTCAGCGACCACGTCCGGGTGCGACTGCACACTGGCTGGCTCACCCTCGGCCAGTTGGCGCCCCGACGCAAGGCAGTAGACGTAGTCGCACACCCGGGCGATCAGCGGCACGTGGTGCTCGATGACGACCAGCGACAACCCAAGTTCCTCGCGCAGGGCGAGGAACCGGTCGGCGAGGGCATGCGCCTCGGTCGGCGCGAGGCCAGCGGAGGCCTCGTCGAAGAACAACAGGTCCGACCCTGAAGCGACGGCCGATGCCAACTCGACCATGCGCATCGTCCCGTACGACAGGGACCCGAGCTCGTCGTGCAGGTGCTGTTCGAGCCCGAAGATCTCCAACGCCAACCGGGCGCGCTCCCGAAGCTCGGCCTCGGTACGGACCGACCCGCCCCCCTTCATGACACCCAGCCAGTCGTCGTAGTCGGCCAGCCAGTGCTGGGCCAGCAGCACGTTGTCCTCGACGGTCTGTGCCCGTACGAGGCCCATGTGCTGGAACGTGCGGGCAATGCCCCAGGCCGTACGCGTGGACGCCGGAGACGTCAGCAGCTCGCGCCCCTTGTACTTCAGCGACGATCCGCTCTCGGGGGTCACGAAGCCTGAGACGACGTTGTAGAACGTGGACTTGCCGGCACCGTTCGCGCCGATCAGCCCCACGATCTCGCCTTGGCGCACCTCCAGCGAGATGGCCTGCAGGGCCTGCACCCCGCCGAAGCGGACGCCGACATTGGTGGCCTCGAACATGACCCGCGTCGGCATCCGCAGACTCAGCGGGCGTGGCACGTCACGCAGGATCGTCGCGTTGTGGGCCGCCTGTTTGGCGCGCACCGCGGCGTCCTCGCCCGTGGCCAGGGCTCCCTCGGCATCAGCCTGGACCTCGACGCGTGACTGCCTGGGGGCCAGGAACGCGTAGGCGAGTCCCACGAGCAGGAGCGAGCCGAGCGCCATGCCCAGCGGCCCGCTGCCGTCGTACTCCGGCGTTCGCTCGACCTGCTCGCTGACCTCGGAGCCGTCCTGCTCACTGCTTACCGTGTCGGTCGTCGAGGTGCGAACCCCGTGGTGGACGACCACGATGCTGGCGGCCAGGAGGATCCCGAGGCCGACAGCCGGGACGCGCAGGCGATAGTCCTGCGCGCGCCACCAGCGGCCGACGCGGCGTGCCACGCCGCCGAACCCCTCGGGCAGGAAGAGGATGACGAGGATCAGCAGGAGTCCCCCGGCCAGTGGCGCCAGACGCGGGTCCGGCGGGGGGAAGAACTCAGGCAGGCCGACCAGGACCACCGCGGAAACCATGACGCCGATGCGCGAGCCCACGCCGCCAAGCACGGCGAACGCCAAGAACTCCAGCGACGCGAGGAAGCCGAAGTCCGGGCCGGAGACCAGACCGGACAGCACGACCAGCAGCCCCCCAGAGATGCCTGCGAGGTAGCCCGACATCGCGTACGCCTGCAACTTGCTGAGGCCGGGCTCGACGCCGAACGCGACGGCCCGTTCCTCGCCGTCGCGGGTGACGATGAAAGCCCGACCAAGCCGGGAGTCGCGCAGCTGGCGATCCAACAGCACGATCACCACGACGAAGCCCAGGGCCAGAAGGTAGGTGTTGTAGAGGTCACGGTGCTCGAACGGGGCGCTGAGGAACAGCCCCTTGTCGCTCCCCGTGAACCAGCCCTGGTTGAACAGGAACTTCTCCGCCGCGATCCCATAGACCAGCGTCGCGATCGCGACCGCCAGGCCCTTGATCCGCAGGCTCGGCAGGCCAACCATGGCCGAGATCGCCGCGACCCCGAACGCGGCCGCCGGGATCGCCAGGACAGGCGGCCAGCCGCGGCCGGCCAGTTGCAGTGTGAGGAACGCGCCGGTGCCCACGAAGGCGGCCTGCCCCAGCGAGATCTGGCCCGCGTACCCCTGCAGCAGGTTCAGGCTCAGCAGGGCGATCGCGTAGGCGATGACGGTCGTCAACGATGCCAGCTGGGTCCCGCTCAGCACGAACGGCACGTAGCCGATTGCCAGGAGCCCCGCGGCCGCGACGCCGTTGCGCTTGAGGACGTCCACGGTCATCACGCCACCTCCGCGCCGGCACCGCCGAGCAGTCCGCGAGGTCGCACGAGCAGCGTCGCAACCACGACCAACAGGATGGCGAGGTTGTCCACGCCACCCAGGCCGGGGAACTGGTACTTGGCCAGCGCGATCACGACGCCGATGACCAGGCCGCCGACGATGCCGCCGTTGATGTTGTCGAGACCGCCGACCACGGCAGCCGCAAGCGCGACGATCAGGATGAACGTCATCTCGCTGGGCTTGATGGAGTCGGCCTGCAACGTGCCCGGCGCCAACGAGGCGGCCAGTCCCGACAGTGCCCCACCCACCCCCCACGTGAAGCGATAGACCTTCGCCACCGGGATCCCCAGGATCCGGGCAACCGTGTTGTCGCTGGTCGCCGCGACCACCCCCAGCCCGAAACGGGTCCGGTTGAAGAACACGAACAACGCGAACCCGAGCAGGGCCGTCGCCACGAACGCGGCAACGAGGGGTGCCGGCAGGCTGGCGTCCAGCACCCGGACGGATCCCCGGCCGAAGGCCACGGGCGCGGGGATCGGATACGACGACGTGCCCTCAGGGATCAGTCGTGGCTCCAACAGCAGTTCGGTGTAGATCAGCACGATCGCCAGGCCAAGGGTGGCGATCGTGCCCTGGACCGCCGGGCGTTCGACCAGTCGGCGCATGATGACGCGCTCGACCGCGATGCCCATGAGCGCTGTCGCGAGGATCGTCGCCAGCATGAGGCCGACGCCCGCGGCGACCGACGTCTCGCGCGTGTCGGCTGGCACCAGTCCCATGGCCCGCCACACGGCCAGCAGGACGATGAAGCTGAGTGCACCCATCTCGCCCTGTGCCAGGTTGAGCACGCGCGAACCCTTGAACACGAGGATCAGGCCGACTGCGACGAGGGCATAGAGCGTCCCCGAGGCCAGGCCCTGGATGATGGCGCTGATCACTGGATCTGCCTCGCCGGGTCGATCGTCGTCCACTTGGAGCCGTTGGACTTGTAGACGGCAACGTGGCGCGAGCCGATCGAGCCGCGCGTGAAGTCCAGTGGCGTCCACACGCCACCCTCGGTCTTCAGGTTCGACACCGCGGTGCGGAACGTGTTCCAGCCGAGCGCGGGGCCCGCCGCACGCAACGCCTCGCCGAGGATCTCGCCGCCACCCCAGCCGACCAGCCCGATGTCGTCGGGATTGGGCCCGATCCTGGCCTGGTACTCACGCTTGTACTCGGCCGCTCGGGGGTGGTCCAGCGAGATCCACGACGAGAACGCGTAGCTGCCGTTGAGGAAGTTCGCCGTGACCCCGTGCATCAGTTCGAAGTTCCAACTGATCGTGTTGGCGAACCACGTCGGGACATAGCCCTGCGCACCCGAGCGCGAGACGATGTTGGCCGCCACGGTCGGTGCCATGTAGAGCCAGACGATTTCCGCGCCCGACTGTTGCAGCGCCAGCACCGTGGAGCCCTGGTCCGTGTCCTGGGGGTTGATCGTCAGCCTGGCGACGACCTCCATGCCGAGCGCGGCAGCCTGCGCCTCGAAGGCGTCCGTGCCGGGCTTGAGCGCGTTGGTCTGCTCGCGCACGAAGGCCACCTTCTTGGCTCCGTTGGCAGCGGCGAGGTCGTTGCCGAAGAAGTCAGCGATCGCACGGCCCTGCACGCCATGGTCCACCGATGCGATGAACGTGTTGGTCCAGCTCGACGGCGGGTTGGCCGGCGACTGCACCATGACGTGCGGCATGCCGACCTGCTCGACGAACTTGGCGATCGCGTCCTGCACCTCGAGCCGGTCCAGGGACAGGATCGTGAACACCTTGTCCTGGGTCACGGCGCGACGAGCTTGGTCGACGGCCTTGGTCGTCGACGACTCGGTGTCGTAGATGATGATGCTCACCTGGCGGCCGTTGATCCCGCCCGCGGCGTTGACGACGTCCCAGTACAGCCGCACGCCGTCGTCGAACTTCGACGGAACGGGCGCCGCGCCCGTCAACGGGAGCAGGTAGCCCAGCTTGATGGTCGTGTCCGTCACACCCTGGCGATTTCCCGGGTCCTGGGGCGTGGTCCCGCCCGACCCACCTGGGGTGCCGCCCGAGCCGGTTCCCGTCCCTGTCGTCGAGCCGCCCGAACCATCCGAGCCAGATCCGGACGTCGTGCCCGACGTGTCGCCGCCATCGGTGCCGGCGTCGCCCGTCCCGTCCCCTGATCCGTCGCCCGCACCGGCATCGCCCTGGTCGCCCGGGAGGGAGCCGTCCGCGCCGACGTCGCCGACCGACCCGTCGGCGCCGTCCACTGACCCGACACCACCCGACGCGTCACCGACGGACCCGTCACCGATCGGAGCGCCCCCCGTGCCCGCGGTGCCCTCGCCGGTCTGGACCTGGCCGGCCTGGCCGCCGCTCGCCTCGACGGTGAGCTCGTTGCGGTCAAACCTGGGCCCGCAGGCCGTGGCGGCCAAGGCGACCAGGACCAACAACAAGGTGACGTGCGGGGAGGCCCGACCCACGCGGCGAACGCGATCGGCGGACGAGGCATACAGGCGCACAGGAGCTCCTTCGTGCATACGGGTCCATGGTGGCGCGCCGTAGGCAACCACACCGCTGCACCACCGACCGGGTGCGGCTGTCGCGGCAGGTCGTGCGTTCGGCTCCGGCCCGGCTGCAGGGCCTACGCTGGCGCGCATGGCGAACGAGCAATCGGAAGAGGCTGGCGGCCCGGTGGCCGACAGGAGGGGCGGCGGCACCGGTCGATCGTGGTCGGGCCCCGACCGACGCGGCGCGTCGACGTGGGCCAACGTGGAACCCCGGCGCCAGCGGACCCTACGCACGGCCGGTGCGATGGCGCTGGGCATTGCGGGCGGACTGTTGCTCGCCGACGCATCGCGCGCCATCATCGGCGACCTCTCCGGCCTGCTGATCACCCTGCTGATAAGCATCTTCCTGTCCTTCGCCATGGAGCCAGCCGTGGCCTGGCTGCAGGGTCGGGGAATGCGCCGCGGGTTCGCCACCGGGCTGATCTTCCTGGGGGCACTGCTGGCGATGGCGGGCTTCGTTGCCGCCATGGCACCGCTGATCGTGGGCCAGGTCAGCAACCTCGTCGACAACGGCCCGGAGGTGCTGGACAACCTGGCCGAGCAGGCGCAACGGCTGCCCGGTGACCTGGGTCCACGCGTGTCCGAATGGCTGGACGGCCAGCAAGCAGCCCTCCCCGAACGCATTCCGTCCGTGGCGGGGGCCATCGGCCGGTCGCTGGCCAAGGCCGGGACGACGGTCCTGGGCGGCATCATCCAAGGATTGACGATCCTGCTCGTCACGTTCTACCTGGTGGCCGACGGGCCCAAGGTCCGCCAGGCCATGCTGCGCCGCCTGAAGCCCAACCGCCAACGCGAACTGCTGCACACCTGGGATGTCGCCATCGCCAAGACCGGTGGCTACGTCTACTCCCGCGCGCTCACTGCGATCACCAGCGCTGGCTTCCACATCGTTGCCTTCACGATGATCGGCGTGCCCTACCCGATTGCCCTTGGGGTCTGGGTCGGACTGATCTCCAGCCTCGTCCCCGTCATCGGCACCTACATCGCCGGGGGCCTTCCGCTGGTCATCGCGCTGGCCCACAAGCCCGTGGACGCACTCTGGGTCCTGATGGCCATCGTCGTCTACCAACAGGTCGAGAACTACCTCGTCGCACCCCGTATCACGGCCCGCACCATGGAGTTGCACCCGGCCGTGGCGTTCGTGTCCGTGCTGGCCGGGGCCTCGCTGCTGGGCGCGGTCGGCGCCCTGCTCGCCCTACCGGCAGCGGCCATCGTGACCGCATTGTTCAGCGCCTACGGCGAGATCCACGAGGTCGTCAGCCAGGAGGCCTCGCCAGGTCCGCCGGCACCCGCGACCGCGTCGTGAAGCAGCCGCACTCCCGCGTCCGCCTCGCGGTCGTCGTCGGCGGTGCGCTGGGCACCGCCTTGCGTGATGGCATTGCCCACCTCGTCGACAATGTCGGTGACCTGCCGGTGGCGACACTTGGCGTGAACGTGCTGGGCGCCTTCCTGCTGGGCGTCATCGTGGGCACGGGCTGGTCGTGGACGCCAGTCGGCCGGTCGTTGGTGATCACGGGGCTCCTGGGCGGGCTGACCACGTTCTCCACCTTCACGATCGAGGTCGTGCGGCTGGAACAGGCGTCGCGGTCCACCAGCGCGGCGACCTACCTCATTGCCAGCCTCGCGCTGGGCATGGGAGCGGCTGCCGCCGGCCAGGCGCTTGGCCGGTGGCGGGTGGCGACCACCCGAATCCACGACGAGGAGCACCGACACGTGGCCGATGAGGTCGGCCTGTGACGCCGCTCCTGACAGCACTCGCGGGAGGCATCGGCGCCCTGGCGCGGACCGAGGTCGGCACGCTCCTGGCGCACCGCAGCGGCCACGGTCGCTGGGGTACGCGGTCGGTCAACCTCCTTGGTGCCTTCCTGCTCGGGCTCGTGGTGTCCTCGAACCTGTCCAGCGACGCGATCCGCATCCTCGGCACCGGGTTCCTGGGCGGTTTCACGACCTTCTCCACGTGGGTGAACGAGGCCCTGGAGGAGACGGGACCAGTCGCGACGGCGGAGATCGCGGGCCAGGTCGCTGCCGGCCTGGTGCTGGCGCGGCTCGCCCTGGCAGTGACATGAACCGATCACTTGTCACAACGGGCGGTCGGGCGGTTATAGTCGCACGCGCGGTCTGTGACCGTGTCGGCCCCGGACGTCCCCCCGTCGTTCGGGGTCGACTTCTGTCACGGCCCGGTCCCGGCCCGACGACGAGGCTGCGTGCCTGCGACCAGGTCGGCGCGACCCCGCAAACGCCACCAGGACGGCTGCCACGATGACCCGCGACCCAGCGCGTCGCGGCGTGCGCCCGCTCGCCACCGCGGCAGCAACGATCACCACGACTCTGCTCGCAACGACCCTGCGAGACGACGCCGGGTTGTGGCCGGGGCCGGCCGCGGCCGTTGCTCTGCTGTTGGTCGTGGCTGGTTTCTGGCGCCTGCGTGCCGAGCGGGCGAGCCCCCTCGGCACGACCGCCGTGGTGGTGGGCGCGTCACTGGCGGGACTGAGCGTGCGCGCCTGGCTGGACCCGCGCGGGGCCGACCTCGACCTCCTCCTCGCGGTCCTTGGCACCGCATTCGCCGTGGCTGGACTGCTCCGCAACGACCGGCGCCTGGTGCTGCTGGGCTTTGGTCAATGGCTGGTGGCGACAGCACGACCACTGCCCGGTGGCCCGACCTATCGCCACTGCCTGCTCGCCACGGACCTGGCGATCCCGTTGGCGCGGCTGGGACCCTCGTTGGCACTGGGGGCGGCGGCCCTCACCGTGGGACTGGCGCTGCGGACGGCCGGGCGCCAGCGCGACGGTGCACGCGGCTTCGAACTTGCCGGGTTGTCCACCATCCTGACGGTCCTCGTGCTCAGGGCCGTCGAGTTGCCTGGCCTGCCGCTGCTGTGCGGCGCGGGTGATGCCCTCGACGCCGGTTGGGCCGCGCTGGCGCTGGCGAGCGGGTTGTTGGCCGCCGGCTTCGGAGTCGCCACTCGCGATGCCGCCTGGGCAACCGCTGGCCTGCTGACCGTGCTCGCAACGGGATCGTTCGGGTCCCTGCTCACGCAGTCACCTGCCTGGGCGCTGGTGGCTGCGTTGCCCATCGTCGGCGCGCTGGCAGCGCTGGAACGCGGCGGCACGCGTTGGCCCCACCACCTCGGCTACGTGCGCGCCTGGCCCGGCGGGTCCCTGCTGCCGTTCGACGACCCGGCTGAGCCGGCCGGGGTCGTCGCCCCGCCCGTTGGCACGCCGGACGCTGTCCTGACCGCTGCGGGCGACACCCCCAACCACGGGGACGCAGCTGGGCCAACCGGATCGGACACACCGTGACGTGGCGCTGGACCCGGCCGACAGAGCCCGATGAGCGCGAGGAGGTCGAGGCGCGCTGCTGGGTTGCCGGCGCGCTTGGCGTCTGGGAACAGCCTGACGCGATCGTGGCCTGGTTCGACGCCCCCACCGATGCGGTCCCGCCCGGCGGCCAGTGGTCCGAGGAACTGGAGCAGGACTGGATGGCTGCATGGCGAACCACCGTCCAGCCCTTGATCCTGGGTTCGTTCGCCATCCTCCCCACGTGGCAGGCGGACGGTTGGGAGCCACCCCCGGGGATCGACCACGTCCTTGTTCTTGACCAGGGCCACGGTTTCGGCACCGGCCACCACGCCACGACTGCTGGTTGCCTCGAAGAGGTCGTCCGCCACACCCGTGCGGGCATGCGCGTCATCGACGTCGGCTGCGGGTCCGCGATCCTGGCCATCGCCGCCGCGATGTTGGGCGCCACGCCCGTCGTCGCCGTCGACCTCGACGAGGAAGCCGTCATCGCGGCCAGGCGCAACGTGGCGGACAACGGCGTGGACGTCGACGTGCGTGTCGGCTCGTTCGAGGTCGCCGGACCACCGGCCGACCTCGTCCTGGCCAACTTGCTGACCGACACGATCGTGGCCCTTGCCAAGGCCCTGGCGGACCTGACGCTGCCCGGTGGCGTGCTGGTCGTCAGCGGGATCACCGAGGAACGGCGCGAGCGACCGCTGCGCGCACTTGCGGACGCCGGGATGGTCCTGACCTCCAGTCGCACGCAGGACGGTTGGCTGGTCGCCGTACTGTCCCGTCCCGACGATCCCTCCGAAGGGCGCGGCCCAGCTTGACCAGCCATCTGCACCTCCGCCCCGATCGTCGGCGCCGCCCCGATCGTCGGCGCCGCCGCGGCCGAGGCATCGCCCCGGTCGCCGGGGTTGTCGGCCTGACGATGCTCCTGGGGGCCTGCGAGACCCCGTCGGTGCCGTCAACCAGCGATGCGGCTCGGGTCGCATCGGCCGTCCCAACCCCCACACCGTCGGCAACGGCGTCAGCCAATCCGGCCGAGGACGCCGCAGCGGAAGCCGTGGAGCTCCTGAGCGCGAGCCTGGCCGACGCCCAGGCCGCCTTCGCCGCCCTCGCCAGCGCCACCGACGATGCGGCTGCTGACCTGGCTGTTGCCGTGGTGCAGGCGCTGGCCGCCGACCCCGCCGCGCTCGGCCTCCGCCTCGATACGCCCGACCATGCGCAGGACGACGGGACCGGTAGTGGGCCAAGGACGACCCCCTTGCTCCCAGGTCCGGCGCCGGAGTCGCGCGAGGATGCCATCGACTGGGGCGACGCGCTGACCCGGGCGACGACCGCTGCGCGCGATGCCGGCGCAATCGGTACCTCGTTGCTGGGGGTGCTGCGTGACCCGATCGCGGGGGACCTGGGATCGTGGGAGCGCGACCCTGCCGGCCTGCTGGCCGCCGCGATCGACCTTGCCCGCTCGCTGCGCAGCGTCGAGGAGGGCGAGGATGCGGTCGCGACGCTGGAGGGCGAGGCACTGCGCTCCCTGTGCTGGGCCGCGTTCGCCGTCCTGAGCAACGACCCCGACGTGATGCGCGCCGCTGGCGAGCGTGGGGCCGTCCACGTCGGCCTCATGCTCGACGCCGTCGCCGCGTTGGAGCCCACAGCATGAGCCTGCCGGACCCCGGTGTGCAGTCCGACGCGATCGAGGTCGTCGTGACGGGCATCGCTCACGGCGGTGACGGCGTGGGACGTCTGCCTGATGGCATGGCGGTGTTCCTGCCCGGCGCCCTGCCAGACGAACGTGTCGCCATCCGGGTGACCGAACGGCGTGCAAAGTTCGCGCGCGGGCGCGTCCTCGAGGTCATCGACGCTGTTGCAGGCCGTACCGCGCCGCCGTGCCCGTACGTCGCCGCGGGGTGCGGTGGCTGCGACCTCCAACACGCCACGCCTGGCGCCCAGCGCGAACTGAAGGCACGGGTCGTGCGCGAGCAGTTGCAGCGGCTGGGTCGGGTCGCGGACCCGCAGGTCCGCAGCACCCTGGCTGTCGGCCCGGACGAGGGCTACCGGACACGTACGCGCTTGCATGGCAGCCCCGAGGGCCTTGGGTTCCACCGCGTTGCCACCCACGAGGTCGTCGCCGTCGACGACTGCCTGGTCCTGAGCCCGGCCGTGCGGGCCATCAGGGATGTCTTCGGCAACTCCACCGGCGCTTCGGCGGTCGAGATCCGCGCACACGCGAGCACGGGCACCGCGGCCGTCACGCTCGTGCCCGGGGCCGCAGGGCTGGAGATCCCGAGCGGTGACTTCGACGTCCTCTTGGAACAGCCCAACGGTTCGGTGGCTGCATTGCGCGGCGACGGGGTCCTGGCCGAGGTGGTCGCCGGCCGCACCTACCGGTTTGACGCCTCGTCGTTCTTCCAGGTCAACACGGGCGGCGCCGAGGCACTGGTCAGCGAAGTGCTGCGCGCTGTCGGCGACATCGCAGGCTCGCTCGTCTGGGACCTGTACGCAGGCGTCGGCCTGCTGTCACTGCCCCTGGTCGCCGCAGGGGCCGACGTCCTGGCGGTCGAGGGACACCAGTCAGCAGCGGTCTGGGCCGGTCGCAACGCCGACGCGGCGGGACTGGCGCTGACCACCCGCGCCGAACCAGTCGAGCAGGTCATCGCGGAGGCAACACACGGCGCGGCGGCCTACGACCAGCCGGACGTCGTCGTGCTGGACCCACCACGCACGGGCGCCGGCAGTCAGGTCATCAGCGGCTTGGCGGACCTTGGGGTTGGCCGCATCGTCTACGTCGCCTGTGACCCGGCTTCGCTGGCCCGCGACGTTCAGACCGCCACCGCAAGGGGTTTCCATCTGCGCTGGGCGCAGCCGCTGGACCTGTTCCCGCACACCCATCATGTCGAGGTCGTGGCGTTGCTGGAGCGCTGATCGGGGTGCGCGCCTGCCGATCGGGTACGTCGGGGTGTCGCCGCGAACCCTTCGCCCCCAACGATCGGACTAGTAGGTTGGCCACCGTGGTGCGGCGTGATCGCGTGGGAGTGCGATCTTGCCGCGGGCGCCGATGTGCCCCAACCCAACACCCCAACGTCACCAACCCAGGAGGTTCTCGTGCGCATGACCAAGTGGAGCAAGCTGCCCGCAGCGATGCTCGCCCTCACCCTCTTCGGCACCGCCTGTTCTTCGGACGGCGGCGAAGAGACCACCAACGGCGATGAGACCCCGGACAGCGGCGGTCAGGACGCCGGCGCGGGCACGCTCGCGGCCGTCCTCGCCCGCGGCACGCTCAACTGTGGGGTCTCCGGCCAGTTGCCGGGCTTCTCGGCCCCCGACGCCAACGGTGTGATGACCGGCTTCGACGCCGACTTCTGCCGCGCGGTGGCCGCCGCCGTCCTCGGCGACGCCGAGGCCGTGGACTTCCGCGAACTCACCGCCCAGGAGCGCTTCACTGCCCTGCAGTCCGGCGAGATCGACGTCCTCATCCGCAACACGACCGCCACGTCGACGCGTGACGGCGTCGAAGGTGCGACGTTCCAGCCAACCATCTTCTACGACGGCCAGGGCTTCATGGTCCTGGAGGGTTCCGACATCCAGACGCTGGCCGACCTCGAGGGCACCACGATCTGCGTGCTGTCGGGTACGACCACGGAGCTGAACCTGACGTCCGTCCTGCAGGGCCTGGGCATCAGCTTCACACCCGCGCCATTCGCCGACAACAACCAGTTGGTGCCCGCCTACGAGACCGGCCAGTGCGACGCGATGACGACCGACAAGTCCGGCCTCGCCGGGCTGAAGTCGGCCTCCGACGTCGGCCACCGCATCCTCGCCGAGACCATCTCGAAGGAGCCCCTGGGCCCCGCGACTCGTGATGGTGACTCCGAGTGGGACCAGGTCGTCAGCTGGGTCATCTTCGGCACGTTCCAGGCCGAGGAGTTCGGCATCACGTCCGCCAACCTCGACTCGTTCCTGGACTCCGACAACCCCGAGATCCAGCGCTTCCTCGGCCTCACGACCGAGGACGGCACGATCTACGACTCCGGTCTGGGCTTCCCGGCCGACTGGGCGCAGAACGTCATCAGCCAGGTCGGCAACTACGGCGAGATCTACGAGCGTCACGTCGGTGCCAACACGGCCCTCGGCCTGAACCGTGAAGGCTCGCTCAACGCCCTGTGGACTGAGGGTGGCCTGCACTACCCGTGGCCGTTCCGTTGACGCACGACCGCGTCGGTCGCCGGTGACGGGACCGACCGGATGACCAACCGCGGGGCGGGCCCATCACGGGCCCGCCCCGCGGCGTTGCACCGCCGACGTCCGCTGAGTCCGCCACACGACCGTGAGCGCACGCACGTAGCTAGGTTGGTCGCGACCCGGCGGGAAATGAGCAGGTGACCATGTCTGACACGCCCTCGACACGGGTCGTTGCCACCAAGCCGCTCTGGTATCGCGATGTCCGCGTGTTGCGTGTCATCGCCCAGGTCATCTTCGCCATCGTGGCCATCGGCCTCGCGGTCTACCTGTACTCCAACTTCTCCCGCGCGTCCGCAGCCGCCAACCTCCCCACGGGATTCGGCTACCTCGACGGGCCGACGAACTTCGTCATCCAGGACAGCGACTTCCGGGCCAGTCAGCCGGTGCACGACGCGTTGCGTGTCGGCATCCGCAACACGATGGCCGCGGTGGCTGTCGGCGCGATCCTCATGACGATCCTGGGCGTCATGATCGGCATCGGGCGACTGAGCCAGAACTGGCTTGTGCGCAAGTCGACCCAGCTCTACGTCGAGACCGTGCGCAACATCCCGCCACTGGTCATCATCGTCTTCCTGTTCACCCCGGTCATCGGCCAGTTCCCGCAGATCCAGGAACCGACCGAGGTCGAGGGCCTCTTCATCGCCTCCAACCGCGGCCTCTGGCTGCCGTGGGTCAACGCCGACGGCCCCGGGGCGGGCAGGTTCTGGTATGTCGTTCTGGTTGGCACGATCCTCGCCGGCGCAGTCGGCTGGTGGCGCACCAAGGTCAATGAGCGCACCGGAACACCGCACCACCGGGTCCTGTGGAGCCTGGGGGTCATGCTGGCCACCCTGGCCGTCGGCTACGTCGCCCTGGGGGCGCCGTTCGACGTCGACGGGCCGCTGCGCGAGGGCCGCAACGTCGATGGCGGCATAAAGCTCAGCACGGCCTACGCCGCCGTCACCTTCGGCCTGGTGATCTACACGGCCTCGCACGTCGCGGAGCTGGTACGCGGGTCCATCCAGGCGGTCCCAAGGGGCCAGGCCGAGGCTGCAGACGCGCTGGCGCTGTCCCCGTTCCAGCGCATGCGGTTTGTCGTGCTGCCCCAGGCCTTCAAGATCATGGTCCCGCCGCTGGCCAGCCAGTACCTGAACTTCACAAAGAACACCTCCCTGGCGATCTTCGTCGGCTACTCGGAGATCACCCAGGTGAGCTTCACGATCCAGGGCAACGGCAACCCGGGCGTGCAGACCTTCCTGCTGCTGATGGCCGTCTACCTGACGTTGTCGCTGAGCATGTCGTTCGGGGCCAACGCCATCAACTCGCGCCTCCAGAACGGCGTGTGGCCATGGTGGACCGCCGCGGTGCCGACGCTGTACATCACGTTGGTGTGGGCCTACATGGGACCACTCACCAAGGACTCGGGCGGGCCGTGGATGCTGGCGATGCTGGCCGGCCTGGTGGCCGGCGGCGGGAACATGGCCTATCGCCTGGCGCGGACACGCAAGTGGTTGTCCCCTCGATCGGCCCCCGCGGCCGCGATGCTGGGCTGAGGGGGTTGGCCATGGAACCCGCCGACCTCGCACTCGCCGAGCCCATCATGCCGGAGCCCGACCGCCCGCCCTCCAAGAAGCTGTCGGCGACCGAATGGGCCAAGGAGAACCTGTTCTACAACGTGGCCAGCACGTTGATCACCCTGGGTTTCGTGGTGATCTTCGTCGCCTTGCTCAAGAACACGATCAGGTTCGTGTTCGTGAGCGGTCGCTGGGAGATCCTGCACGTCAACATGACCAACATGCTGGTGGGGGTGCTCTTCCCGCGAGAGGAGATCACCAGGGGATGGATCGCCCTGTTCATCGTCGCAATGGGCGTCGCATTCATGGTCGGCTCGGCGCACCAACTGGTGGCCCAGTCCGACGAGGAACTGGGTGCCGCCGTCGTCCCCCAGGGCCAACAGATGCGCAGTGCACTGGGGCGGTTCGCTCCGATGGTGCTGCTGGTGGTCGTGCTGCTCGCCCTGGCCCGGCAGGCCCGTTTCGGCGCTGCGGCGTTGATCTTCGGGATGGTCGCAGTCGGTTGGGTCGCGCGGACCGTGGGCATGCGACTGCCTCGCCAGCGTGCAGGACTGGGCGCGGCGGCGGGCGGGCTGACGGTCGTGGGCGGGTTCGTCTTCCTGGCAACCGGCGTGGGTTGGCAGCAGTGGGGCGGCCTGCTCCTGACCGTGTTCCTGGCAAGTTCGGCGATCGTGCTGTGCTTCCCGCTCGGGCTGGCCGCAGCGCTGGGCCGTCGCTCCAAACTGCCAGTCGTGCGCGCGTTCAGCATCATCTACATCGAGTTGATCCGTGGCGTCCCGCTCATCACGCTGCTGTTCATCGGCTCGCTGACGCTGAACTTCTTCCTTCCCGCGGGCCTGGTGCCGTCCGGCGTGACCCGATCCGTCATCATGATCACGCTGTTCTCGGGTGCCTACGTCGCGGAAATCGTTCGCGGCGGGCTGCAGGCCGTCCCCAAGGGCCAGACCGAGGCAGCGCAGGCGCTGGGCCTGCCCACGTTGAAGATGTTGCGCCTGATCGTCCTCCCCCAGGCCCTGCGCAACGTCATCCCGGCCCTGGTCGGCCAGTTCATCTCGCTATTCAAGGACACGTCACTGGTGGCGATCATCGGTCTGCGTGACCTCCTGCTGGTGACCCAAGGGTTCACCAAGCAGCCCGAGTTCCAGGGCACCGCCGCGGCCGAAGTCCTGGCCATCGCTGCGTTCATCTACTGGGTCTTCACCTTCACGATGTCCCGCGAAAGTCAGCGCCTCGAACGCCGGTTGGGCGTCGGCACGCGCTGAACGGCCCGATCCACGGCACCACGCATTCACCACGTCACACTGGGGCAGCGCCCCGAGGAGCACGCGACATGGCCAGCACGTACGACCTGACCGCGGCGGCCCTGAAGCCGGGGGGCACGGGCGAGCCGATGATCGTCGTCGAGCACGTCGACAAGTTCTTCGGCGACTTTCAGGCGCTGAGCGACATCAACCTGGTGGTCGGCAAGCAGGAGGTCGTCGTTGTGCTCGGGCCGTCGGGATCCGGCAAGTCGACCCTGATCCGCGCGATCAACCGACTCGAGGAACACGACGCCGGGCGCATCCTGGTTGATGGCGTGGAGATGTCGGATGACCTGCGCAACATCCAGGAGATCCGCCGCGAGTGCGGGATGGTGTTCCAGAGCTTCAACCTGTTCCCGCACCTCACGATCATGGACAACATCACCCTCGCGCCCCGGCAGGTCCGCAAGTGGCCCAAGGACAAGGCGGAGGCAGAGGCGATGAAGCAACTGACGCGTGTCAAGATCCCCGAGCAGGCCAACAAGTTCCCGGGACAACTCTCCGGCGGTCAGCAGCAGCGGGTCGCGATCGCTCGATCGCTGGCGATGCAACCAAAGGTGATGCTGTTCGACGAGCCCACGTCAGCGCTGGACCCCGAGATGGTCAAGGAAGTCCTCGACGCCATGGTCGAACTGGCCGGGACGGGGATGACCATGATGGTGGTCACCCACGAGATGGGCTTCGCCAAGGCCGTGGCCGACCGCGTCGTCTTCATGGCCGACGGCCAGATCGTCGAAGTCGGCACCCCGGAACACTTCTTCGAGAACCCGCAGGAAGACCGCACCAAGCTCTTCCTCAGCCAGATCCTCTGAGGCCTGGACCCCGGCTTGCGCGCTCAGGGTGTGAAGGCCAGGCTGGCGACAGCGCGCTGACCCAGTTCGACATCGCCCTCGACGGTGGCAACGGTCGCAGGGTCCGCCGCGTCGCTGCGTCCGCAGCCCAGCGGCACGAAGTCGGCCCAGCCCATCGTGATCCACGCCCTCGGCAGCGGTGGCGCATCGTCCAGCACAACAGCTGACCCCAGGTCCACGACCCACGTGGCCGGCAATTCGCCGGTCAGTTCGATGACGAGCACGCCGTCATCGTCGGCAAGCCGTTGTGGGAGGTAGTGCAGCACGGCGCGGCGGCTGCGATCCTGGGCCACTTCCGCCGCTGGTCCAGCAAGGCGTCCTGGGTGGCGGGTGGCCCGGCGAGCGTCCTGCTGGTGGGCCCACATGTCGAATGCCCGCACGCCCAGGAACCGCTTCGCCGTCGTGACCGCGCCACTCACGCCAACGATGTCGGCGGTGGCAAACGACTCCTCGGTCATCGCGTCGAGCATGTCCAGGCGTCGCCGCACGGTCTGGTCGAACTCGTCCACGACCTGCTGGATCGGCAGGCCTCGGCGCACGTCGATGTGGCGCTCCATGTAGGCGCCAAGCTCGTCACGGACGTGGACCAGTCCGGCAGGCGGCTCATGGTCGGGCTCCGGGTCGCCCAGCATGACTCGCTCCAGCCCTACGACGTGGGCCAGGTTGTCGCGCACCGACCATCCCGGGCAGCCCGTCGGCCGGTCCCAGTCCGACGCTTCGAGCTGGTCGATCAGCTCACGCCAGCCCGCGTACGCATCGCGGTGGCCCTCCACGAACAACTCACGCAGTGACATCACGCGACATGCTCCATCCGGTTGCCGACGCGCACCGTACTCACGCACCCTCCTGCCCTGAGGAGCAGCAACGACTAGTCGACCGAACGCGTCGGGTCGGGCGCGGGCGCGGGCGCGGGCGGGCACCCCTGACGAGGCGCCAACCACGTTCGATGAACCCAACCAGGTTGCCACCGCCGGGCCGACGACCCGTCGTCGTCAGGCACCAGAGCGCCCTCGCCCTGACCTGATTGTTCCACAGATCGAATATCTGTTCGGGTGGGCAGACGACGCTGCGGCAGGGTCCCCGAATCGACCGACGACCGCGGCGGGAGTGCCGTGAGGTGGCGGGCTACGGTCGGCGGCCGTTGTGGGTGAAGGGTGACCAGGTGGCGCGGCGTTCCTGGCTCGCCCTCCTGCCGGCTTCGAAGGGCAACGCCCCCGGGGGAACCGGGCCAGCGTGGCGCGACGCCGCGACCGAGCCCGCGCTTGCCGTGACGAAGGCCTTCATGGCAACCGTCGAGGCTGGCGACGACGCCACCGTCGAGCGCATCTGTCAAGCTCGGTCAGCCCAGGTCACCCAGGCGCGCGCCGCCGTCGCCGACCTCCTGGACGCCCCGACCCGACCCGCGTGGCAGCGCTACATCGGTGTCGTGCATGGCGCCGCGGACCCGAAGTCGCTGGACGGCCCTGTCCGCCGCCGGTTCCTCGACCACGTCGCCTACGTCTCCGCCTTGGCTGGGCTGGTCGCTGCGTCGGACCCCTTGCCCTCCTGTCGATTGCCCATGGCCGCCCGCCTTGACCCGCTGGGTGGGCTTGCCACGTGGTGGCGGCCCATCGTGGCCAGCTCCCTCGATGCACTGTTGGCCCCGGGGGCCCGGCTGTGGCTGCTCACCGGCGGTGAGTACGAGCGCGCCGTTGCCTGGCCGGCCGGGTGCCAGCCGATCAAGCTCGCCTTCACAGCGCAGCGCGGCCAAGCGTTTGGGACACCGCCGTCAGCCGCGCTGAAGCAGGCGCGTGGCCTGCTCGCGCGACGGCTGGCCCAGGAGCCGACACTGGCGCGACGGCCGGACCACCCCGGTTGGGACGAGGTCACATTCGTCGCCGGCGGACGCCACTTCCGACTGGCCGACGCAGGTCACGACCACCAGACGTGGCACGCAACGGCGGGGGATGGGCCTGGCACCGGGTGAGCCAACCCGCCGGGCGACCCCGTCGGGACAGGTCCGGGTGACGGGGCCTGCGAGGTTGGACCGCGGAGAACGCCCATACTGTCACGGTCTGCAGCGCACGCGGGGCAGGAACATCCCCCGCGTGCGCCGAAACTACAAGTCCCGCCGCCCACCATTTCGAAGGTTCGCGCTTGCGACTGCGTCGACTCCTTGGCTTTCCCGCCATAGCCCTGAGCCTGGCTGCCGTTGCCCCCGGTGCCGGAGCTGTCCAGTCGACCCCGCCGACGACAACCTTCGAGGACTCCGCTGGCGCCAGCTGGACGCCGCACCTGGACGAGCTGGGGCTGCTGGAGCAGATCGCTGCAGAGTCGCCCCGCGTCGAGATCGAGGTGATCGGTGAAACGGACGCCACCGGCCGCCCGTTGCACCTGGTCAGGATCGGCGAGCCCACACCGCACTCGATGGTGGCGGCGCAGGACATGCCGGTGGAGTTGCACATCTGCACTCAGCATGGCAACGAACCGGCCGGCCGCGAGGCGTGCCTCATCGCCATCCGCGACCTCGCGTTCACCGACGACCCGGTCCTGGTGGAACAGCTCGCCAATCAGGTGATGCTCTTCATCCCGTCGGCCAACCCCGACGGTCGCGAGGCCGACACGCGCGAGAATGCCCTCGGTGTTGATCTCAACCGCAACCACCTCGAGGTCGAGCAGTCGGAGACGCGTGCGATTGGCGCCGTCATCCGCGACTGGAAGCCGGCCATCAACATGGACCACCACGAGTACGGACCCGTCATCCCGGGCCTGTACGACGACGACGTCCTGTACCTGTGGCCGCGCAACCTCAACGTCCATCAGCCGCTGCGCGAGATGGCTCGTGACTTCGCCAAGGACTTCCTGAACCCATGCCTGCTCGAGCAGGGTTATCGCTCGGACGAGTACGGCCTCTACTCCCTTGGTGGCCAGCCAGCCCCCGACCTCGACCTGCAGCAGAGCGCTGGCGACGAGGACGACGGGATCTCGCGCAACGCGGCGGGCCTGCGCCACGGGCTGGGCCTCCTGGTCGAGTCGTTGTCGGCGGACGCGGGCCTGCTCCCCGATGCCGCCGTCGCGCCCCTGCGCCAGCGCCGCGTCGCCTCCCACCGTCAGGTCATCGACTGCACCATGACCTGGATGCGTGACCACGCCGCCGACGCCTTCCGCGTGTCCCGCGAATCCATGACGGCCAAGCAGATCGAGGGCGCCCAGCGCTCCGAGCCGGTGTGGTTCAACGGCCAGGACGAGGACACCACCGTCGGCGCCACTGCCGGCGCCACGCCCACCAGCTTCGCCGACCCCGCGCCGTGCGGCTACCTCGTCAACGCCACCGATGCCGAGTACGAGTTCCCGGAGTCCGTCGCCGTCCACGGGATCGCCACGATGCCCCTGTGGAATGGTGACGTGTTCGTCGACATGGCCCAGTCCGCGGAACCCGTGATCGGCCTGCTGCTCGACGCCCGTGCGACCCGCCACCTGGTCGCGGCCGAACCGTTGGACGACTGCTCGCCCTACCAGGCCGTGCTCGACGACGCCTTCACCATCAACCGCGACGACCGGACCCTGCAGGCGCTGCCGTCGCTGGCCCGCACGGCTGGTGCCCCACCGTTGCCCGCCACCGGTGGCGGTCTGGTGCTGCTGGGTCTGCCGACGCTGTTCGCAGCCGCGCGGCTGCGCCGAGGCCGCTGAAGCCGGTCAGCGCGGCAGCCTCCAGCGACGTCGCCAGGCGTTCCACGCGTCGGCGAAAGTGTCCAGCGGGGCGATGACGTCCTCGACGGCACCCTGCAGGAGCTCGAGCTCGCCGGGATTGGCAGCGACCTGCCGCACCCGGTCCAGGCCCTTGGCTGATTGGTCGATGGCCGCAGCGCAGTCGCTCCACTCCTGCGCGAGCCCACCAACGTCGTGCCAGGCGTCCATCCAGGTCAGCGCATCGCGCAGCGAGGTGGCCAGGGCATCCACACCGACGGCAATTGGGGCGGGCTCGACCCGCCCCACGGGCAACGTGGCCAACAGCGTCCGACGGCCGCCCTCGACCACCTCGGCGCAGTCTCGGAAGGCCTGCCATGCAGGCAGGAGCTCGTCGGGCAACGGCGGCTTGCGTTCGAACAGCGACACGTCAGCACTCCGACCGGGGCTGGGGCAAAGGCTAACGACGGCGCACGGGCCAGCCGGCAGCCTGCGGCCTGCATCCGGCGCGACGTCAGCCAAGAGGCCCCGCGGGGCGGCGGTCACGACGGTCGAGGTCCTGCACACGCTGCGCCGGGCGTCCGAGCAGTCGGTGGCGTCCCGCCTGCCAGTCCCATGCAGCCGCGCCGCGCCGCTGCGCAGCGCGCCGGGCCACACGCCGACCGACCATCCACGCGACGATCGTGACAAGCGCTGCCACGGCCCCCACCCAGCCGGTCGTCACGGTGCCGACAACCGCCCCCAGGACGACGCCCGCGATCACCGCAAGCGCGTCCAACCCCGCGTCACGCAGCCGCTCACGCCGACCACGTGACGCGACCATCGCAGCGACCTCAGCGCTGCGGGGGCCGAAACGTTGCGTCCGATCCGTCGCGGCGGCACGGTCGACCAGGTGCTGGGCAGGTCTGTCCCCCAACCGCGACGGTCGGGAACCGTGGACACGGTCAGCCACCCGGTCGAGACGTCGTTGCCGCTGCGACCGATCCGCGCCCTCGTCCATACGCCGCTTTCCCCTCCGGGGCGGGTTGCGCCCGGCGCATGACCGTACGCTCGCGCGACCATGACGACACCTCCCACGCCCCTGCCCCGCCTGACGGAGCACCCGCTGCTGGACGCGATGCGCGCCGGCGTCGTCGTGTTCGACGGGGCCACGGGCACCGGACTCCAGGCGTTGGACCTGACAGCGGCGGACTTCGGCAGCGACGACCTCGAGGGCTGCAACGAGGTGCTGGTCCGCACCCGCCCAGACGCCATCGACCAACTGCACCGGTCGTACTTCGAGGCCGGCTGCGACGCGGTGCTCACCGACACCTTCGGTGGGTCCCCGTGGGTCCTGGATGACTACGCCCTCGGTTCGGAGTGCCGCGACCTCAATCGGCGCGCGGCCACCATCGCCCGTTCCGTCGCCGACGAGTTCGCCGCACGTGACGGTCGACCTCGGTTCGTGATCGGCTCGATCGGGCCCGGAACGCGATCGCCGACCCTCTCGCTGGGCAAGGACCCGGCGACGACCAGGGACTTCATCGACGTCGACCTGATGGAGGCCGGCTACGCCGAACAGGCGCGCGGCCTGCTGGAGGGCGGTGCCGACGCGATCCTGGTCGAAACCTGCTTCGACCCGCTCCAGGTCAAGGCCGCCGTGGCCGGCGTGAACGACGTGTTCGTCGAGCGCGGCACCCGCGTGCCCCTGATCGTGTCCTTCACGGTCGAGAAGGACATCAACACGATGCTGCTGGGCATGGAGCCACTGGCCGCGATCGCGGCGTTCGATCCCCTGGCCATCGAGGTGCTCGGGATCAACTGCGCCACCGGCCCCGAGGACATGCGCGAGCACGTGCGCACCCTGGCGCGCCACTCCCGGCTGCCGATCATCATCCAGCCGAACGCCGGCATTCCGGAGATGGTCGACGGTGCTGCCTGCTACCCGTTGGACCCGGCTGCACTCGCCGCGGCGCACACGGAGTTCGTGCGTGAGTTCGGCGTGTCGCTGGTCGGCGGCTGCTGCGGCACGACAGCCGAACACGTCCGCGAGGTCGTCGCCGCGGTCCGCGACCTCGCGCCGCGGATCCGCACGTTCAACGGAGAGCCGGTCGGCTACGCCGGTCCCGCTGGCGAGGGTGCGTTGTCGCCCATCGAGATCGACTTCGCTCCCTCGCTGGCATCGCTCTACAGCGCGGTACCGCTGAAGCAGGACACGTCGTTTCTGGCCATCGGTGAACGCTGCAACGCCAATGGGTCCAGGGCCTTCCGGGAACTCCTGTTGGCGGGTGACCTCGATGCCATGGTCGGCATGGCCAAGGACCAGGTCCGCGGCGGGGCGCACGTCCTGGATGTGTGCGTGGACTACGTCGGGCGCGACGGCGTGGCGGACATGCGCGACGTCGTCGACCGGTTCGCCACGCAGTCCACGCTCCCGCTGGTCATCGACTCCACCGAGGTCGAGGTCATCGAGGCCGCGCTGAAACGCATCGGCGGGCGCGCCGTCATCAACTCCGTCAACCTCGAGGACGGCCGCAACAAGGTCGACGTCCTGCTGCCATTGGCGCGCCGCTACGGCGCCGCGGTCGTCGTGCTGGCGATCGACGAGGACGGCCAGGCGCGCGAGGTCGACTGGAAGGTCCGCGTCTGCAAGCAGATCGCCGCCATCGCCATCGACGAGTACGGGTTCGAGGCGAGCGACCTGATCTTCGACTGTCTGACCTTCCCCCTGGGGTCCGGGCAGGAGGACCTGCGCGCCGACGGGATGGCGACATTGGACGCCATCGAGCGGGTCAAGGCCGAGATCCCAGGCTGCTTCACGACGTTGGGCGTCTCGAACGTGTCGTTCGGGCTGTCACCGGCGACGCGCCAGGTCCTGAACTCGGTCTTCCTGTACATGGGCGTGCAGCGCGGACTGGACTCGGCGATCGTGCACGCGTCGAAGATCCTGCCGCTGGCACGCATCGCCGACGACCAGATGACGGTCGCCCGCGACCTCATCGAGGACAACCGCGGCGACCGCGGCCTGGGCGGCCGGGCCGAGCTGGACTACGACCCGCTGATGGACCTCATGGCCCAGTTCGACGGCGTGACCGGTCCGGTGTCGTCCGGTCCCTCGCTGGATGAACTGCCGCTGGATGAACGGCTGTCCCGCCGAATCATCGACGGCGAGCGCGACGGACTCACCGACGACCTCGATGCCGCCATGGCAGCGGGCCACCCGGCACTGACCATCGTCAACGAGTTCCTGCTGGCCGGGATGAAGGTCGTCGGCGAGCTGTTCGGATCCGGCCAGATGCAACTGCCGTTCGTGTTGCAGTCGGCCGAGACGATGAAGGCCGCCGTAGCCCACCTCGAACCCCACATGGAAGCCGGCGACGCATCCGGCAAGGGCACGATCGTGCTGGCCACCGTCAAGGGTGACGTGCACGACATCGGCAAGAACCTCGTCGACATCATCCTGCGCAACAACGGGTTCGAAACCGTCAACCTCGGCATCAAGCAGACGATCGACCAGATCCTGTCCGCTGCCCAGGAGGCGTCGGCCGATGCGATCGGCATGTCGGGCCTGCTGGTCAAGTCCACGGTCGTGATGCGCGACAACCTCGACGAGATGAACCGTCGCGGCCTGGCCGAGAAGTACCCGGTGCTGTTGGGCGGCGCGGCGCTGACGCGCGGCTTTGTCGAGGACGACCTGCGCGCCCTGTACGACGGTGACGTCTTCTACTGCAAGGACGCGTTCGAGGGCCTGAAGATGCTGGACGCGGTGATGGCCGCACGAAAGTCCGGCGCGACGTTGCCCGCTGAACTGGCCGGACGCCGCGAACGCCGCCAGGCACCGGAGAGGGCCGCCGCGGAGCCACCGCAGCACGACGCCGCCGGGCGTCCTCGGTCCGACGTGGCCCCGGCGCCCGACATCCCAACACCGCCGTTCTGGGGCGCACGCGTGGTCGGTGGCATCCCCATCGACGACGTGTGGCCGCTGGTCAACGAGGTGGCCCTGTTCCGAAACCAGTGGGGCTTCACGCCGGGCGACCGCTCGCCTTCGCAGTACAAGGCGTTCCTGGACGAACACGCGCGCCCGGTCCTGCGCGAGTGGGTCGCCCGCGCCAAGGCCGAACACGCGATCGTCCCGCAGGTCGTGTACGGCTACTGGCCGGCCAACGGCGACGGCGACGACCTGGTCGTGTGGGACCCCGCGGCACCGATGGTGCGCGAAATCGCGCGCTACGCGTTCCCCCGCCAGGACCGTGGCCGGTTCCTCTGCCTGGCGGACTTCTTCCGCCCAGTGTCCTCGGGCGTGCCCGACGTCCTGGCCGCCCACTGCGTCACGGTCGGATCGCGGATCAGCGAGGTCGCAGCTGACCTCTACGCCGAGGACCGCTACCAGGACTACCTCTACGCCCACGGGTTCGGCGTGGAGATGGCCGAGGCACTTGCCGAGCTCTGGCACCGGCGCATTCGCGAGGAACTCGGCATCGACGGTGACGATGGTCCGACACCCCAGGACTGGTTCCGCCAGGGCTACCGCGGTTCGCGCTACTCGTTCGGGTACGCCGCCTGCCCCGCGTTGGAGGACCAACAGGTCCTGGATGGGATGCTCGACTTCAGCCAGATCGGCGTCGAGGTGACCGAGGAGTGCATGCTCCACCCGGAGCAGTCCACCTCGGCCATCATCGTCCACCACCCCGAGGCCAAGTACTTCAACGCCCGCTGACACCCCCAAGCGTTGCGGGTCGAATCCGCTCCACACGGTCGGAGCGAAATCGACCCGCAATCCCCCGCGCCACGTCGCCCCTCAGTGTGGGTCGAATCCGCTCCACACGGTCGGAGCGAAATCGGGGCCTTCACGATGGATGAGGGGGCGAGGTGAGCTGACCGGGCAGTGATAGATGCGTTGAAGACACGTATGGCCCCGCGAGACTTGGAGGTGCAAACCAATCCGAGTCCGAGAGGCCATACGCAT